>OLPT01000004.1_pt1 | contig 227547 bp, 162 predicted proteins | sample 1673051 | NCBI WGS metagenome assembly OLPT01 (sample SAMEA3136750, study PRJEB25190) | human gut metagenome | biome: human gut; feature: human-associated habitat; material: faeces | place: Austria | collected 2013
CCAGTTCGCGGAGAGCCGCTCACTGTCAAGTTCTTCTAAGGACTGGATCTCATCTTTGCTAAAGGCACCAGCAAAAGGCTGTCTGCCCCGCCGTGTCCGCCTTTCCACTTCTGGGTATTGGCTGATTTTTCATATATGTCTCCGGATCGTTTAACCGTATATCGTGGTCAGCTTTTCAACTTTTTAAAGTGTTGATTTTCAAATGTTCCAGTATCTTGTTAGACTGGTTCGTAGGGATATTCGTGGTCACATTTGGACTCGAATTCTTTGAGATTGTATATTTTTTTGTTTTCATCGAACTGTGCGATGGTTACACCGTCAAAGGCTCCCGGAGTGTCGCAGTAGTCGCACTGGAAATACCACTCGACGATTACTGTGTTCTGGCAGATGTAGATTTGTTTGATGTCCCATTTTTCTACAGTTCCTTTTTGGTTCCAGTCGCGGAACCACTGTTGGATCTGCCGGATTCCCCGATATTCCGGACCGTAGCATTCGCTGTAGATGATGTTGTCTGCAAATATATCGGTCAGGGGTTTCTCGTCTTTGTTCAGCCAGCAGGAAAAATAGTTTCTGATGATTTCTTCCATTATGTTTTCTCTTCTTCGTTTACCTCACATACATACAGGGTTTCTTCTTCTACGCGGAATTTGATTTCCAGGCCGGCGAAGGGGAAGCCGTAGATTCTTTCGGGATCCTGCTGGTAGGCGGGGCGGGGATCCAGAGCCAGGATCTGGATCAGGGGTTTTTGTTTTGATTGCGGAACTTTGTTCAGGAGTTCCGGCGGGAATTGTACCTGAAGGTGGTCGTCGCGATGAGCGGTTGCGAAGCTTCCACGTGCTTCGGGGTGGCTGTCGGCATAAGGGATGTAGGGTTTGATGTCGTAGATCGGGGTTCCGTCCAGAAGATCAGCGCCCTGGATATGGATGACCGGACCATCCTGAGGATTCCATGTAACGCCTGTAAGCTGCACACTGGAGAGCCCGATCGGATTGGGACGAAACGGGGAGCGGGTGGCAAAGACGCCGACTCTTGTGTTTCCTCCCAGTTTTGGCGGACGCACGGTTGGGGACCATTCTTTTCGGATTGCCTGGGAAAATTCCCAGATCAGCCAGAGGTGGGAGTATTCTTCCAGCCCTCTCACGGCTTCCGGATTCTGATATTCCGGGTAGAAATGGATCTCGGCTTCGAGGTCTGCCAGACCGCTCTGTCTTGGGATTCCGAATTTGCTTGTAAAATCACTTTTTATATAAGCAACCGGACGCATCATGCGCCCGGTTGTCTCATTCTGGTTTTTATTCATATGTCTGTTACTCCAGATTTACTTTTCCACATTTTTTGATCACTACTGCCAGCACGAGCAGTTCCAGTACCAGTCCTACGACCAGTGCCAGCCAACCGTTACCGGTAAATCCGCCAACCAGATATCCGACCAGACAGCAGCCAGCTACGGTCAGTGCATACGGAATCTGTGTGGATACATGGTTAATATGGTTACACTGTGCACCTGCGGATGCCAGGATGGTAGTATCTGAGATCGGAGAAATATGGTCTCCGCATACAGCACCTGCCAGTACGGCTGCCACGTCCAGTGCCAGTAAGGATACGTTGTTGGTATTGATCACGGCTGTTACGATCGGGATCATGATACCGAAGGTTCCCCAGGAGGTTCCTGTGGAGAAGGAAAGTCCGATCGCTACTGCGAAGAACAGTGCCGGAAGCAGTACGCCGATGACAGCATTGCCGCTTACCACATCTCCTACGAAGTTTCCAAGTGCCAGGTAATCTGAAGAGCAGATACCGGACAGTGTCCATGCCAGTGCCAGGATCATAATCGCCGGTGTCATGGCTTTGAATCCCTGTACAAAGCTTTCGCAGAACTGGCTGAATGTAATAATCTTGCGAAGCAGGTAGAAGAAGAAGATAAATACCAGGGTAAAGAAGGATCCGAGTACCAGACTCAATGAGGAATCGCAGTCTGCAAATGCTGCGGCTACTCCTACACCGTCAAGGATACCGCCGGTATACAGCATCGCGCTGATACAAAGAACGATCAGTACGATGATCGGCAGGATCAGGTCGATAACTTTTCCGTTACCGATGATTTTGATTTCTTCGTCTCCGTCTGCGGTTTCTTCTTTTTTTCCTACCAGGTCTGCATGGTATTTTGCCATCGCACTGTAATCGAAGTTTTTACCGATCAGGATGATCATGAATACGATGGTCAGGATCGCATACAGGTTGAACGGAATGGTTTTTAAGAACAGTGAGAATCCATCAATCGCGCAGTCATCCGGCAGGGAGGATCCTACTGCTGCCGCCCAGCTTGAGATCGGTGCGATGATACAGACCGGTGCTGCTGTGGCGTCGATGATGTAAGCCAGTTTTGCGCGGCTTACTTTGTATTTGTCTGTGACCGGGCGCATAACGGTTCCCACGGTCAGGCAGTTGAAGTAGTCGTCCACAAAGATGACTACGCCGAGGAGCATGGTTGAGAACAGTGCACCTCTCTGGGATTTGATTTTTCTGGATGCCCAGTCTCCATAGGATTGAGAAGCGCCTGATTTTGTGATCAGGGCTACGATGATTCCAAGGAATACCAGGAAGAGCAGAATGTTTACGTTGTCGCCGATTTTCCAGTTCATGACTTCTACCATGGTCTGGGTGGCGGCGAGGATGTGGAATTTTGTAAAGAGCAGGGCTCCGGACAGGATTCCGATGAGTAGTGACAGATAGACTTCTTTGGTCCATAGGGCCAGGGCGATCGCCACGATGGGCGGGACTAAGGCCCAGATTGTTCCTGACATGTTTGTTTCCCCTTTCATGTTGGTTTTAATTTTTATGTTTTTCGGTTAATTATAGCATGGTAACGTGATGGTGTAAATGGGTATTGTGCAAACGGATGAAGAGCAAAGTTGTATACAAGACGGACGCAGAGGAAGACGGAACGGGCAAGGCGGACACATACAAGGCGGACGCAGAGGAAGACGGAACGGGCAGGGGAAGCGAGGGACGTGGGCAGAGCAACTTTGAGCTAAGCATTAACTCCGACTATGTTCACGAGGGTCGGCTGACCCTCGCGAAAGTCTGCGTAAATGCTGGATCTCAAAGCTTGCTCTAAGCGCCCACAAAGTGTCCCTTCGCTTTCCCCTGCCCGTTCCGTCTTCCTCTGCTGGGTTTTGGCTGAGACTGGATGCTACGGTTGTATGTTCCTTCAAGGTGATTGTAAATTTTAGAATATTGTACTTTCGTACTTTAATCTCAGGTGATAAGGCTTAGATTATGTTTTTTCTTCTATTTTTTTATTTTCTTTACAATTACTGATTGATTCACACATAACAGTATCGTCCATCCGTCAACATTTTCCCTGAAAAACGAAGTTTCTGATAATTGCATTGCAGAATTCCGTTTCTGTTTCCGTTTTCCCTCTTCCACCACTATATTCTTCGGGTTTATTTCGCGAAGAGTTTTTTAAAGCGGTTCATGGCTTCTACGGTGGACTCGTAGGTTCCGAAAGAGGTCAGGCGGAAGTAGTTTTTGCCGTTTTCGCCGAAGCCGGCGCCTGGAGTTCCTACTACCTGGATGTTTTCGAGTAAGTAATCGAAGCAGGTCCAGGAGTCCATGCCGTTCGGGCACTCGAACCAGATGTATGGGGAGTGGATGCCGCCGTAGAACGGGATCTGCAGTTCGGTCAGGGTGTCTGCGATGACTTTGGCGTTATTTTTGTAGTAGTTCAGGTTTTCCTGGCATTCTTTGATTCCTTCTTCGGAGAAGATGGCTGCTGCCGCGTTCTGTACGATGTAGGAGGTTCCGTTGTATTTGGTGCTCTGACGGCGGTTCCACATGGCGTTCAGAGACATTTCTCTTCCGTCGGAGGAGGTAAATACCAGTTCTTTCGGAACTACGGTGTAGCCGCAGCGGGTTCCGGTGAAGCCGGCGGTTTTGGACAGAGAGCAGAACTCGATCGCGCATTTTCTTGCTCCTTCGATCGCGTAGATGCTTCTTGGCAGTTCTGGATCGGAGATGAAAGCTTCATAGGCGGAATCGTACAGGATCACGGCTTCATTTTCCAGTGCGTAGTCTACCCACTCTTTCAGTTGTTCTTTGTTGTAGCATGCGCCGGTCGGGTTGTTCGGGGAGCAGATGTAGATGACGTCTACATGCTGGCTGTGATCCGGCATAGGAAGGAAATCATTGTCTGCATTGCCGCTGATATAGGTTACTTTATTTCCACACATGGTGTTGGAATCCACATATACCGGGTAAACCGGATCCGGGATCAGGATCACGTTGTCGTGCCCGAACAGTTCGGTGATGTTTCCGGTGTCGCTTTTCGCTCCGTCGGAGATGAAGATGGCATCTGCGTCTACATCGATGCCGTTTCTTTTATAGTAAGCTGCGATGGCATCTCTTGTTTTTGCATACCCCTGTTCTGGACCGTAGCCTTTGAAGGTGGCTGCCTGTCCCATCTCGTCTACGCTCTCGTGAAGTGCTTTGATGGCACATTCACACAGCGGGCGGGTCACATCGCCGATTCCCAGACGGATCACCGGTTTGTCCGGGTGTTTTTCGCTGTAAGCGGCGGTACGGTGTGCGATCTCTGAAAAGAGATAGCTGTCTTTTAATTGCAGATAGTTTTCATTTAACTTTGGCATGATTTTTGTTCCTTTCCTTACGCATCGTTGTATATTTTTTATTTTGTTTCCCTGTTCTTTATAATTTCTTACGAAGCAGTTCGTTGACCATTCCCGGGTCTGCTTTGCCGCGCATTTTTTTCATAACCTGACCAACCAGGAAACCGAGGACTTTTTCTTTTCCGCTGTGGAACTCTTCCACAGTCTTCGGATTCTCCGCAAGTACCTGATCGACAGCTGCCTCGATAGCTCCGCTGTCGGATACCATCAGAAGTCCTTCTTTCTCCATGTAAGCGATCGGCTCCACATCGTCTTCCAGGATCTTTGCAAATACTTTTTTCGCATTTGCCTGATTGATTTTTCCTTCCTCAACCGCCTGGATCAGATCTGCCAGGTGTTTCGGGGTGAAGTCCATATCTTCGGCTTCCATTCCTTTTTCTTTCAGCAGGCGCAGTCCCTCTCCCATCAGCCAGTTGGCTGTTTTTTTCGGGTTGCCGCACAGATCGGCGGTCTGTTCAAACATATCTGCCATATGTTTCGTCTGTGTCAGAATAGAAGCATCATATGCCGGAAGACCGTACTGTTCTTCATATCTGGCTGCGCGCTCTTCCTGGAATTCCGGCTGGCGGCTTCGGATCTGTTCCATCCATTCGGTAGGAATCTGCATCGGCTGCAGATCCGGGTCCGGGAAGTAACGGTAGTCTTTTGCATCTTCCTTGGAACGCATCGCATGGGAAGATTCTTTGTTGTCGTCCCAGCGGCGGGTTTCCTGAATGACTTCTTTTCCTTCTTCCAGCAGTTCGATCTGACGTTCTCTCTCGCCCTCGATCGCGTGTGTGATCGCTTTGAAAGAGTTCAGGTTCTTCATCTCGGTACGGGTTCCCATATGGTCACTTCCGACTTCTCTTACGGAGAGGTTGACGTCGGCACGCATGGAACCTTCCTGCAGTTTACAGTCGGAAATACCAAGATACTGACAGATCATACGCAGTTTTTCCAGATAGGCGATAACTTCTTCTGCGGTACGCATATCCGGCTCGGATACGATCTCGATCAGCGGGACACCACTTCGGTTATAGTCTACCAGAGAGCAGTCTTCCCATTCATCATGGATCAGCTTTCCGGCATCCTCTTCCATATGCATCTCGTGGATCCGGATGGTTTTCTTGCCGTTTTCTGTCGTGATCTCGAGATGTCCGTCGTGGCAGATCGGCAGGTATAACTGGGAAATCTGGTAGTTTTGCGGGTTGTCCGGGTAGAAATAGTTCTTCCGGTCGAACCGGCAGTACTGGTTGATCTCACAGTTTGCTGCCTTGCCAAGTGCCAGTGCATATTCCACTACCTTTTTATTCAATACCGGGAGGGATCCTGGCATACCGGTACAAACCGGGCAGGTATGGGTATTCGGTGCTGCACCAAACTTTGTGGAGCATCCGCAAAAGATTTTCGTTGCCGTGGCAAGTTCTACGTGAACTTCCAGACCGATCACGGTTTCATACTGTTTTGCCATTTATTTTTCCTCCTTTGCCCAGGCTTTGGAAAATTCTCCCCGCAGCTGTTCGTAAGCGGCTGCTGCCCGGAGTATCTTCTTTTCCTGGAAGCAGTCACCAATCAGCTGCATACCGATCGGCAGTCCCTTGCTGTCCATACCGCACGGAAGGCTGACGGCCGGAAGACCCGCCAGATTCACAGCTACGGTGTAGATATCGCTCAGGTACATCTGCAGCGGATCACTTAAACTGGTGCCGATCTTCGGCGCAGTGGTCGGAGAAGCCGGAGCCAGGATACAGTCGTATTTCTGGAATGCCTTGTCAAATTCTTTCTTGATCAGACCTTTGGCACGCAGTGCCTTCATATAATAGGCATCATAGTAGCCGGCGCTCAGTACGAACGATCCCAGCAGGATTCTTCGTTTTACTTCCTCACCGAAGCCTTCCGCACGGCTCTTTTTGTACATCTCATGCAATTCTGTCGCATCCGGGGTACGGTAACCGTATTTTACACCGTCGAAACGCTCCAGGTTGGAACTTGCTTCCGCACAGGCGATGATATAGTATGCCGGAATGACATAATCTACCATTCCGAGGGAGAAAAATTCTACTACAGCACCGTTTTTGCTTAACACATGAACGGCATCTGCCAGTGCTTTTTTCACTTCTTCGTCGCAGCCTTCCGCCAGGTATTCTTTCGGAATACCGATGCGCATACCGCTTAAGCCCCCGGATACCAGGCTCTCGTAAGATTCCACCGGAACATCGGCGCTGGTGCTGTCTTTGCTGTCATGTCCTGCGATGATCTCAAAGAGGGCTGCACAGTCTTTTACATTTTTACCGATCGGTCCGATCTGATCCAGAGAGGATGCGTAAGCGATCAGACCATAACGGGATACTCTTCCGTAGGTCGGTTTCAGTCCGGTCACACCACAGTAGGCTGCCGGCTGACGGATGGAACCACCGGTATCGGAACCGAGTGCCATCACCGCTTCTCCCGCTGCCACAGCCGCACAGGAACCGCCGGAAGATCCGCCCGGTACATGTTCCGGGTTCCACGGGTTTCTGGTAACGCCGAATGCGGAAGTCTCTGTCGTACTTCCCATGGCGAATTCATCCATGTTCGTTTTTCCAAGGATCACCATACCGGCATCCTCTAACTGTTTTACTGCCTGTGCATCATAAGTCGGCACAAAATTTTCCAGCATTTTTGAGGAACAGGTGGTTTTCTGTCCTTTGGTACAGATATTATCTTTCACAGCGATTGGTACACCGGCTAACGGACCGGTGTATCTGCCGTTTTTGATTCCTTCTTCTACTTCTTTGATCCGATGCGCCAGAATCTTTTCATCCATGGAAACATAGGCATGTACCTGGGACTCTGACTTTTGCATCTGTTTTTTGCAGGCTTCCACTGCTTCTTTTACACTGACGGAGCCGTGCCGGATCTGCTTTGCAAGCTCCAGCGCAGACATCTGTAAGATTTCTTCCATTGCTTCTTCCTCCTGCTATACGGTCTTTGGTACGATATACTGATCTTCTTTTGCCTTCGGGGCATTTGCCAGAGAATCTTTTCTGCCGTCCCCGTTGGTCACTTCATCTTCCCTAAAGACATTCACATCCGGTAAGATGTGTACCAGCGGCTCTGCCTGATCGGTATCCAGTTCATTTAATTTTTCCACATAGGTCAGGATTTTTTCCATCTCATCCATGGCTTTTTGTCTCTCTTGTGGCGTCAGTGCCAGTTTTGCCAGGATCTCTACGTTATCCATGGTTGCTTCATCTATTTTTCTCTCGCTCATTCCCTGACTCCTTTCTGCCGTCCTACGGCTCCAGTCTGCTCATATCTCTCGGGAACAAGCAGGCTTCTCTTACATTATCTTCTCTCAGTAACTGCATCGTCAGTCGTTCCAGACCGATACCCAGTCCACCGTGTGGCGGCATACCGAATCGGAACGCATCCAGATACTGTTCCAGTCCTTCCTCTGTCATGCCTTTTGCCTGGATCTTTTCTTCCAGCATGTTCAGATCGTGGATACGCTGTCCGCCGGTGGTGATCTCAAGGCCATGATACAGAAGGTCAAAACTTAAGGTATAACGGGTATCTTCCGGATCATCCATCGCATAGAACGGACGTTTTTTACTCGGATAGTGTGTGACAAATACAAAATCCGCATTGTATTCTTCTTTAAAATATTTTCCGATCAGTTCCTCTTCTTCCGGTTCCAGGTCGAAGGGGTTTCTGATCTTTCTGTTGTATTTTTCGGAAACCAGACGTTTCGCTTCATCAAAGCGGACATAAGGGATCTTTTTCACATCCGGCAGTGTGATGTTCAGAAGTTTCAACTCTTTGCTGTACTCTTTTTCCAGCAGGTTCATCGTATACTGCAGGAAGCCGGTTTCCATCGCACAGATATCAAGGAAACTGTGGATATATCCCATCTCAAAGTCCAGACTGGTGTACTCGTTCAGATGTCTTCTGGTGTTATGTTTTTCTGCACGAAACACCGGACCGGTTTCAAAGACACGGTCGAAGACACCGACCATCATCTGTTTATATAACTGCGGGCTCTGCTGCAGAACAGCCGGTCGATGAAAATAAGAAAGCCGGAACATATTCGCGCCACCCTCGGCACTCTTCGCACCGATCTTTGGTGTGTGGATCTCGGTAAATCCCTGTTCGTAGAGGAAATCACGGAAGCCTCGAACGATTCCTTCCTGAATACGGAATCTTGCGCGTTCCCGGATATTTCTTAAAGAGAGAGAACGACGGTCTAATTTTGCTTCCAGAGAAGTGTTTAATTTCCATTTGTCAATGGGAAGTGGCAATGGACAGGACACATGAGACAGGTGGCTGATCGTTGACAGCCGTACTTCTTTCCCGTGCGGTGCGCGTTCTTCATCTTTGACCTGACCGGTCACATGGATGTAATCACCTTCGCGGATCTCGGAGAGTTCCAGATCTGTCTTTCCTTCTTCCCATACGGTCTGAATCAGACCTTCTTTTTTTCTTAAAATTACAAATGCGATCTCACCCATGTCGCGGACGCTGTGTACCGCGCCTTCCAGGATGATCGTGGTTCCTTCTTCTGCTTTGAGCAGATCTTCTAATTCTGCTTCTTCCTGTTGTTTTAATCCTGTAATGAATTCCATATCACATTCTCCTTTTCATGCAATTTCCCGTCAGCCTTCTTCAAACAGTAAGGTCAGGATCATCTGTGCGGTCTCTACCATGTTGGTTCCATTGTCCATACTGCTCTTCTGAATATACCGATGGGCCTCCTCTTCCGTCAGATGGTTACGTTCCATCAGAAGTGCTTTCGCATTTTTGATATAATTTTCGTCCCGTTCACTGCGCCGTTTCGGTTTTCTGGCTTTCTTTGCCATCCGTTCCATCTGGTGCAGTACCATCTCTGCGGTATTGACCAGATCGTAGACCTTTAACGGTGTGGTAAGAGATAAGATTCCGGTGTCTGCCGCACTGACGGTACTGGCAGATCCCAGAAGTACCAGTTCGAAGTGAGGGGGAAGGCTGTCCGCGAGTTCCGTATAATACATATCTTTCAGATGATACCCGCTGATCACCATTCCCGACTCATGTTCCCTGATCTCCGAAAGAGCAGCGGAAGCGGTAGCGTAAGCAAATACCTGAGGAAATCCATGTCCCATCAGGATCTTACGGATTTTCTTTGCGTCTTCCAGTTTTGGTAAGACGATTACCACCACACTCATCAGCTGCCTCCCTTATCTATACGCGATACAGATATCGGTTCAGTTCCCATTCGGAAACCTGTGCCAGATAATCTTTCCATTCTTTCCGTTTGGCTTTCATATACCCTTTCCGATATGTTTCTCCGAGAACCTCGAAAACCAGCGGATCCTGTCCCATCGCCTGGATCGCTTCGCCGAGATTTTCCGGCAGCATCTGAATGCCGAGAAGATTTTTTTCTTCTTCATTCAGCTTCCGGATGTCTTTGGTCAGTTCTTCCGGAGTTTTCATGCCATTTTCAATTCCTTCCATACCGGCTGCCAGACACAGGGCAAATACCAGATACGGATTGGATGCGGAATCCGGACTACGAAGTTCCAGATTGACTTCTCCGCCGCGCTCTTTTCTCACATGTACCAGTGCATTTCTCTGTGTTCTCGACCAGGTGACCTCCGATGGTGCTTCAAATCCCGGAACCAGTCGTTTGTAGGAATTGACCAGAGGATTCATCACTGCGGTCATGCCCTGGATGTGATGCAGGATGCCGGCAAGAAATGCTTCGCCCTCCGCACTTAATGTTCCGTCCTTTCCTTTAAATACATTTTTTCCGTCTTTCATCAGACGCATATTCAGGTGCATCCCGGAACCGTTGACTTCCGCCCGCGGCTTCGGCATAAAGGTTGCATGCAAACCATAGCGTTTTGCGATCGTGCGGACTGCCATCTTGAAGGTCATAATCTTGTCTGCGGTCTCCGTTGCATTTTCATAAGTAAAGTCGATCTCATGCTGTGCCGGGGAAATCTCATGATGGGAGGAATCGATCTCATATCCCATCTCTTCTAATGTAAGAATGATATCTCTTCTCGTATTTTCTCCAAGATCGATCGGTGAGGTATCAAGATAACCGGCTTTTTCATGCGTCAGCGTTGTCGGCATTCCGTTATCATCGGTGTGGAACAGGAAAAATTCACATTCTGGATTCACCCGCAGCGTGTATCCTTTTTCCTGTGCTTTTTTTACTACTTTTTTCAGGATCGATCTCGGACTGTCCTCGATCTCTGTTCCGTCCTCTCTGCACACATCACAGAGGAAACGTGCTACTTTTCCCTGCTGGGGTCTCCACGGCAGAATCGAAAAAGTACTCAGATCCGGTTTCAGATACAGGTCATTTTCTTCTTCCCCGGTAAATCCATCCAGAGATGCGGTATCAATGGTACAGCGGTTCTCCATGGCTTTGATCAGTCTGCTGCTCGGGATCGCCACATTCTTTAATACACCAAACATATCTGTAAACTGCAGGCGGATGAATTCGACGTCCTCTTCTTCCACCATTTGCAGAATCTCCGATTTACTATAATTCTCCATATATGTTGTTCTCCTTTTTCTTACGACTTTGTTACCGTTTCTCAGGCTTTTGGCTTCTTGCCGCTCCTCAGGATGATTTTTTACAAACCAAAAAGGGCGACCTTATCCAGAGTTCCCCTCCGGATAAGACGCCCTTGCCTTTTATGTTCCGTATTATAGCAATCGGACTTTCTCTTGTCAATACTTCTGTCGAAATTTTATCGGTATATGCCTACGGCTTGCTCCGCAGCAAGCTGCTTAGAGGTTTGTATAACCCATCAAAGACTTATCCACTGCTCTTGCTGCCTCTCTTCCTTCCCGGATTGCCCAGACTACCAGGGACTGACCGCGGTGCATGTCGCCGGCGGTGAAGACGCCCGGGACGCTGGTTTCGTACTCGTCCGGTTTAGTCAGGACATTGGTTCTCGGGTTCAGGTCGGTCTTGAAAGCGTCGGTGACGTATTTCTGGCTTCCCAGGAAACCGGCTGCGATCAGTACCAGCTGTGCGTCAATGACTTTCTCGCTTTCCTCGATCGGAACCATCATCATGCGTCCGCTCTTTTCATCTTTTTTCGGCTCCAGGCTGACGATGACGGCTTTCTTTACGTTGCCGTTTTTGTCTTTCTGGAATTCTTTTACCGTTGTTTTATAGATTCGCGGATCGTGTCCGAAGACTGCGATGGCTTCTTCCTGGCCGTAATCGGTTTTCAGTACCCGCGGCCACTGTGGCCATGGGTTGGATGGAAGTCTCTCTTCCGATGGTTTCGGCATCATCTCCAGCTGAGTGACGGATTTCGCACCCAGACGGATCGCCGTTCCCACGCAGTCGTTACCGGTATCACCGCCACCGATGACCAGTACATGTTTTCCTTTTGCTGAAATAGCTTTTCCATCCGCAAATCCGGAATCCAGCAGACTCTTGGTCACAGAGGACAGATATTCCACTGCGAAGTAAATATTGCCGCTCTCTCTTCCCGGTACCGTGATATCACGCGGATTGGAAGCACCACATGCCAGGATCACACGGTCAAACTGTTTTTTCAGTTCTTGTGCGGTAATGTCTTTTCCCACATCCACGCCGGTCTTAAATTCCACGCCTTCCGCTTTCATCAGTTCAATTCTGCGATCCAGAATCTTTTTATCCAGTTTCATATTCGGGATACCGTAGCGGAGCAGACCGCCGATCCGGTCATGACGCTCGAAAACGGTCACGCTGTGTCCTCTGCGGTTCAACTGCTGTGCAGCTGCCAGTCCGGAAGGACCGCTTCCCACAACTGCCACTTTCTTTCCGGTGCGAACTTTCGGGATCTGTGGCTGTACCCAGCCCATCTCGTATGCGTGTTCGATGATCGCGCGCTCATTTTCCTTTGTAGATACCGGTTTTCCGTTCAGATTACAGGTACAGGCTGCCTCGCAGAGTGCAGGGCAGACACGGCTGGTAAATTCCGGAAAACTGTGTGTCTTCGAGAGTCTCTCATATGCCTGTTTCCAGTTGCCACTGTATACCAGATCATTCGTCTCCGGTACCAGATTGTGCAGCGGGCAGCCGGAAGCCATGCCAGCTAACATGGCTCCGTTCTGGCAGAAAGGAACGCCGCACTCCATACAGCGCGCTCCCTGTTTCTGCTGTTCCTCTAACGGCAGTGGAGTACGGAATTCGTTAAAATGACGGATTCGTTTCAAAGGTTCCTCTACTGCTGCGTTTTTTCTTTCATATTCCAAAAATCCTGTCGCTTTTCCCATTTTTCTTACTCCTCCGATTTGGTCTGGAAACTTTCATAGAAGGCTTCCATCTGTGCCTGCTCTGTGCTCATACCTTTCTCTTCCAGTTTTGCAGAAAGAGCGATCATCTTCTTATAATCGTTCGGGATGATCTTTTTGAATTTTGGCAGATACTCCTGGAAATGTTCCAGAATCAGCGCACCTCTCTCGGATCCTGTGGCTTCCACATGTTCCTCGATCAGTTCTTTCAGTTCTTTGATATCGTATTTATTTTCCACTTTTTCAATGGAGATCATATCTTTGTTCAGGTTCCGGTACAGATGGCTGTTCTCGTCGAGTACATAAGCGATACCGCCGCTCATACCTGCTGCAAAGTTCTTTCCGGTCTTACCGAGAACGACCACGCGACCACCGGTCATATATTCACATCCGTGTTCTCCCACACCTTCTACAACTGCGTAGGCACCGGAGTTACGGACTGCGAAACGTTCACCTGCCACACCATTGATAAATACTTTACCGCTGGTGGCTCCATACAGGGCTACGTTACCGGCGATGATATTTTCTTCTGCTTTGTATCCTCTGTTCTTCGGCGGGAAGACAACCAGTTTACCACCAGAAAGTCCTTTTCCGTAGTAATCGTTGGTATCACCGCACAGACGCAGAGTCAGTCCTTTCGGGATAAATGCTCCGAAGCTCTGTCCGCCGGCACCGGTACAGTTGATGGTGATCGTATCTTCCGGCATTCCGTCTTTGTGCTGACGGGTGATCTCTGCTCCGAGGATCGTACCGAAGGAACGGTCGGTGTTGCCGACTTTCAGATCCAGAGAAGCTTTCGTTCCTTTTTCTACGGCTTTCTCCAGTTTCTTTAACAGCACTTTCTCATCCAGAGTCTTCTCCAGCTGGAAATCATATACTTTTTCCGGAGAGAAGGTCACACTCTCTTTTTCTCCCACATATGGGTTGTACAGGATCTGTGACAGATCCATCTTTGCTGCCATCGGTGTTTTTGCGTCTTCTTTTACTTTTAACAGGTCGCTTTTTCCTACCATCTCATCGATTGTACGAACACCCAGTTTTGCCATATATTCGCGCAGTTCCTGTGCGATAAAGCGCATGAAGTTTTCTACGTATTCCGGTTTTCCTTTGAAACGTTTTCTCAGTTCCGGGTTCTGGGTAGCTACGCCGACCGGGCAGGTATCCAGGTTACAGACTCTCATCATCACGCATCCCATCGTTACCAGCGGAGCGGTTGCAAAACCGAATTCTTCCGCACCGAGCAGTGCTGCGATGGCAACGTCACGGCCGCTCATCAGTTTACCGTCAGTTTCGATTCTGACACGATTTCTCAGACCGTTCTGTAACAAGGTCTGGTGTGTCTCTGCAAGTCCCATCTCCCATGGAAGACCTGCGTTGTGGATGGAGCTTTCCGGAGCGGCTCCGGTACCTCCGTCGTATCCGGAGATCAGGATAACCTGTGCACCGGCTTTTGCAACACCTGCCGCTACCGTTCCGACACCCGCTTCGGAAACCAGTTTTACAGAGATGCCTGCGTATTTGTTTGCATTTTTCAGATCGTAGATCAGCTGTGCCAGGTCTTCGATCGAATAAATATCATGATGCGGCGGCGGGGAGATCAGGCTTACACCCGGTGTGGAATGTCTTGTCTTTGCGATCCACGGATATACTTTTTTCGCCGGAAGATGTCCGCCTTCCCCCGGTTTTGCACCCTGTGCCATCTTGATCTGGATCTCTTTTGCGCTTACCAGATAGCGGCTGGTAACACCGAAACGTCCGGATGCCACCTGTTTGATGGCAGAACATCTGTCATTGTCACTTCCTGCGGAATCCAGTCTGTCATCACTCTCTCCACCTTCACCGGTGTTGGATTTGCCATGCAGATGATTCATCGCGATCGCCAGTGTCTCATGGGCTTCCTGTGAAATGGAACCGTAGGACATTGCACCGGTCTTGAATCGTTTTACGATCTCGTCGACACTTTCCACTTCATCGATCGGCACACCGCCGTTTTCCGGATAGTTAAAGTCCATCAGGCTTCTCAGGTAGCCGCTCTGTTCCTCGTCTACCATCGCGGTATACTGTTTGAACATGTCATAGCTTCCGGTCCATGTGGACTGCTGCAGCATATGAATGGTCTGCGGATTATAACGGTGTTCTTCTCCACCGCTTCTTCTTTTATGTTTTCCAAGGCTGTCCAGTGTCAGATCACTTGCCAGTCCCAGCGGGTCAAATGCCTGAGAATGTCTCTCATCCACCTGTTTTGCGATATCTTCCATGGTGATACCGCCGACACGGCTGACCGTTCCGGAGAAATATTTATCAATGACTTCCTGTGAGATACCAATGGCTTCGAAAATCTTCGCGCCCTGGTAAGACTGGATGGTGGAAATACCCATCTTGGAAGCAATCTTTACGATACCGTGCAGAACGGCTGCATTGTAGTCGTCCACTGCGGCATAATAATCTTTGTCAAGCAGTCCCTCTTCGATCAGTTCCTGGATGCTGTCCTGTGCCAGATACGGGTTGACTGCGCATGCACCATAACCCAACAGGGTTGCAAAATGATGCACTTCTCTCGGTTCTCCGGACTCCAGAATCAGTGCCAGAGAGGTCTGTTTCTTTGTATTTACCAGATGCTGATGAACGGCAGATACCGCTAACAGGGACGGGATCGGCACATGGTTTTCATCCACACCACGGTCGGAAAGAACCAGGATATTTGCACCGTCTTTGTACGCTTTGTCCACTTCCACAAACAGACGGTCAATCGCACGTTCCAGTTTGGTACTCTTATAGTAAGTGATCGGAACAACCGCTACCTTGAATCCCGGTTTGTGCATCTGTTTGATCTTCAGCATATCGGTATTGGTCAGGATCGGATTGTTGATTTTTAATACCTGGCAGTTTTCCGGTTTTTCCTCTAACAGATTGCCTTTTTTTCCTACATAGATCGTGGTACTGGTGACGATCTCCTCACGGATCGCATCGATCGGTGGGTTGGTTACCTGGGCAAATAACTGTTTGAAATAGTCAAATAACGGTCTCTGTTTCTCGGACAGTACTGCCAGCGGGGTATCCACACCCATGGCTGCGATCGATTCTCCACCGTTTAATGCCATGGTACGGATGGAATTTTTATATTCTTCATAGGTGTAGCCGAATGCTTTCTGCAGCTGTTTTCTCTGCTCTTTTCCGTATTCTTCCACACGTTTGTTCGGGATTTTCAGCTCTTTTAATTCTACCAGGTTGCTGTCAAGCCATTCACCGTATGGCTGTTTTGTCGCATAGATTTCTTTCAGTTCCTCATCCTGATAGATTTTTCCTTTTACAGTGTCTACTAACAGCATTTTACCCGGATGCAGACGCTCTTTTAACACGATCTCTTCTTCCGGTACTTCCAGAACACCGACCTCAGAAGCCAGAATCACATCACCGCTCTTTAATACATAGTAACGGGATGGACGCAGACCGTTACGGTCAAGAACCGCACCGACCAGATCACCGTCGGAAAATACGATGGATGCAGGACCGTCCCACGGCTCCATCATCGTTGCATAATACTGATAAAAGTCTCTCTCATCCTGATCCAGCGTCTTATTGTTGGTCCATGGTTCCGGAATCGTGATCATAACAGCCAGCGGAAGCGGCATACCACTCATTACCAGGAATTCCAGGGTGTTGTCAAGCATTGCAGAGTCGGATCCTCTGGTATCTACAACCGGAAGGATCTTGTGCAGCTGATTTTTCAGATGGGAGGATTCCATGGTTTCCTCACGCGCCAGCATCTTATCGGCATTACCGCGGATGGTGTTAATCTCACCGTTGTGTACGATAAAGCGGTTCGGATGTGCTCTCTCCCAGCTCGGGTTCGTGTTGGTACTGAAACGGGAGTGTACCATGGCGATGGCAGATTCATAGTCTTTGTCCTGCAGATCGCCAAAGAAGGTACGCAGCTGTCCTACCAGGAACATACCTTTGTATACGATGGTACGGCTGGACATGGATACTACATACGTATTTTCATTACTCTGTTCAAAGACACGGCGGGCGATGTACAGTTTCCGGTCAAATTCCAGTCCTTTTTCCACACGGGCAGGTTTTTTGATGAACGCCTGCACGATGTGCGGCATACAGACTCTCGCTTTATGACCGAGAACATCCGGATAAACCGGGACTTCACGGTAACCGAGAAGTTCCAGACCTTCTTTTTCCACGATGATCTCGAACATCTTCTTTGCCTGGTTACATTTCAGTTCATCCTGTGGGAAGAAGAGCTGGGCGATACCATACTCTCTCTCCTCTCCGATCGCGATCCCCAGTTTGTCACATTCTTTTTTGAAGAATTTGTGGGAGATCTGCAGCAGGATACCTACACCGTCTCCGGTCTTTCCCTCTGCATCTTTTCCTGCACGATGCTCCAGATTTTCTACGATTTTCAGAGCATTTTCTACTGTGGTGTGGCTTTTGATGCCTTTGCTGTTGATGACTGCTCCGATACCACAGTTATCATGCTCAAATTGCTGTCGATATAAACCCTGATTTTCTTTCATCACATTTTCTCCTCTCACTGGTGATACGCTACTGCTGCCTGGATCAGTCCACGGAACAGCGGATGTGCGCGGTTTGGTCTGGATTTGAGTTCCGGATGTCCCTGGGTTCCCACAAAGAACGGATGACCCGGGATCTCAAGCATCTCTACGATACGTTTATCCGGTGACAGTCCGGAAAGTACCATTCCATTTTCTTCCAGTTCCTGTCGATAGTCGTTATTTACTTCATAGCGGTGACGGTGTCTCTCGCTGATTTCTTCAGTTCCGTATAATTCTCTTGCCTTGCTTCCTTCTTTCAGGACACACGGGTAAGCACCAAGGCGAAGGGTTCCGCCCAGGTTTTCCACACCGTTCTGTTCCGGCATCAGTGCGATGACCGGATGTGTGGTTTCCGGATCCAGCTCGATGCTGTTGGCATCTTTATATCCGATCACATCTCTGGCAAATTCTACAATTGCCATCTGCATACCCAGGCAGATGCCAAGGAACGGGATCTTTTCTTCTCTTGCATAGCGGATCGCTTCGATCTTTCCTTCCGTACCACGGGTTCCGAAACCTCCCGGTACTAGGATACCATCCACGCCTTTTAATTTTTCAGCTACATTTTCCGGTGTGATCTCTTCGGAATCTACCCAGCGGATCTTTACGTTTGCACGGGCTGCGATTCCGCCGTGTTTCAGCGCTTCTACCACACTCAGGTAGGCATCATGCAGCTGGATGTATTTTCCGACCATTGCGATTTCCACTTCGTGGATCGGATTTCTCAGGTCTTCTACCATCTGTTTCCAGTCGGTCAGATCCGGTTCCGGGCAAGTCAGCTGAAGGGATTCACATACCACCTGTGCCAGATGTTCTTTCTCCATGGCAAGCGGTGCTTCATACAGATACTCCACATCGAGGTTCTGCAGTACATGATTGACCGGCACATTACAGAACAGTGCGATCTTGGCTTTCATCTCCTCGGAGATCTCATATTCACTTCGGCATACCAGTACATCCGGCCACAGTCCCATTCCCTGCAGTTCCTTGACGCTCTGCTGGGTTGGTTTTGTCTTCATCTCTCCGGATGCTTTCAGATACGGAATCAGGGTTACATGGATCAGAACCGCATTCTCATGACCGATCTCATGCTGGAACTGACGGATGGCCTCCAAAAACGGCTGGCTCTCGATATCACCTACCGTACCACCCACCTCGATGATCGCAATGCGGTTTTCATCCTCTGACTTTGCTTTATAAAAATGATCTTTGATCTCATTGGTAATATGTGGAATGACCTGTACGGTTCCTCCGCCGTAATCTCCGTGGCGTTCTTTCTGAAGCACGGACCAGTAGATTTTTCCTGTCGTTACGTTTGAGTTCTTGTCCAGGCTCTCATCAATGAACCGTTCATAGTGTCCCAGATCCAGGTCTGTCTCGGTACCGTCGTCTGTTACGAACACTTCTCCATGCTGAATCGGATTCATCGTACCCGGGTCCACGTTGATATACGGATCAAACTTCTGCATCGTCACCTGATAACCTCTGGCTTTCAGAAGTCTTCCCAGGGAAGCTGCCGTAATTCCCTTTCCCAGACCGGATACCACGCCGCCTGTTACAAACACATACTTTACTGCCATCACATTTTCCTCCTCTTTTGAAAAAACTAAAAAGTAAAAAAGGCGTCAGAAACCCTTTCGGATCTCTGACGCCTTTGTCAGTGTTTTTTTAATGCTACTATTATGTCTCTTTCCTTTTATTTTGTCAATTCTTTTCTGTCGTTTTTTTTGTTTTTTCTTTTTTGCCCTGTTTTTCGACGGATTTTTCCAATTATCCGTGCAACATAGCCATAACGGAGCAGGATTCTGCCCTTTCGGTCGAGTGTTTCTTTTCCGATCTCCTGCAGCTTTTCCATAAAGCTGTCGATGGTACGCATCTCATAGGCTTCCAGTTCCATCTGTCCGTAGAGGGATTTTTCCATGATCCTGCAGACACGAAGATACGAACCGGCTTCCACACCCGGATATTTTTCATGGATTTTTTCGTCCACTTCGTCGGTCTTCCATCCAAGACTCATCGAAATTCCGAGAAATTCCAGAAGTTTTTCCATCTTCTCGGACATCATATGAATCTTCTCCTTCTGATCCACCCGTTCATACTTCCGGTGCATCGATTCGTAATCCCAGATTCTTCCGATCTCAAGGACTCCCAGCAGCACCAAAGCAAGAATGATCAACAACGTGACACCCCCCAGTATAACGGCTCCCATGCGGACAGCCACACGTTTGAGTGCATCTCCGTTCCTTCTTGATCCCGTAGTATCGGTCGCCTGATTGGCTTCAAATGACGGATCTTCCAGTACCGCATTCTTATTGACCTGATCCGGTGCACTGATCATCTGCTGTAAGGATACCGCATCGTAATAATACCCCGGTGTGGTATCCAATGGCAGCCAGCCCACACCATCAAAATAGACCTCCACCCAGGCATGTGCGTCCGCACCGGTCAGGGTGTTGGCTCCACTTTCTTCTTTTTGGATCTGATCCGCGGATAAATAGTAGCCCTCCACATAACGTGCCGGAATTCCATAGGCGCGAAATGCTTCCGTGGCTGCTGCCGCATAGTAAACATCATTTCCCTGTTTTCCTTCTGTCAGGAACCAGCGGATCGGATCTTCTCCCTCCGGAATCTGCGGCATCATCTCGGTATACGTTGTCTCACTGCTCAGACATTGCCGGATCTGATTTAACGCACTGTAGATACCGTCACTGTCCGTCTCGTAATCATCCCAGAAAATCCGCTGCATCAGCCGCTGCATGTCACTATCTATCGTGGTATAGGTATGATAAACAAATTCCCGGTAGACCGCTTCTGCCTCCTGATATTCCTGTCGACGATCCGTATCCGGATCTTCTACCCAGTTATCCGCAACCGTCAGTTCGCCCGGTCTGCTTCCTGAGATCTCCTCCCAGCGATACGAACGGCTTCCAAAAAGTCCTCTGCTTGCCAGTCGACTGTCTTTTTCTTCTTTTACACTGCCGTTGATCATCCGGACATAGGAAACCGGCGCGTAAACATAATAGCGGGACGCATTTTTTACTTTTACCTGTACCTGATTCCCCTCCGGTACATCCTGTTCTTCCCCTAACTGATTGTATGCTGCAACCTGTGTCAGCGGATCAAAACTCCGCGCCTTTAACCAGGTAAACATTCCTGCATTTTTTCCGCTGTAGGCGGCATCAGACATTTCTTCCCACTGTCCGTTCTGATAACTGCCTCCTACAAATCCCCGCAGATACAGATTCTTTTCCTGCTGACCCTGTACTTCCAGCATTACTTCCGTACTTGCATGCAGTTTGCCTGCCTGATACAGATCTCCTTCCGGCAGGATATCTTTTCCATAACGGATCTCATGCACTTTTTCTTCTACCTGTTCCCGGAAATCCATGACGGTTTCCATACCGGCTCTGTCACTGATCATACCCGCCGCACATAATAAAACGGCGATTCCCAGCGCCCAGACCACCATGCTTTTCGTAATCCAGGTTTTTCTTCCGGCGATCCACATGCCACAGAGTCCTGCCAGCATGAATCCACATGCAACCGGGTTATAGGTAGCTCCGACAAGCTGTATGACGATCCACACCGTCACCATGACCATACATACGATCCGCTGTTTCTTTTTTACCAGAACCAGAATCCCCTCTCCCAGGACAAGTGCCGTCACCAGGGAAAATGCCTGCACATTCTGTTCCGTGGTCTGCACGTTAAAAAGGGCTACACCGCCCTCCTGTGACAGATTCCATCCGGTGATGATCGCATTGATCCAGGACAGGAATCCGGTCAGGTATCCGTGAAACCCGGTAACGATCAGCAGGAGCAGCCACGGAATCCCGTAGAGTATCCCCTTTATAGAAGTTTTTTTCCCGTACTGTTGTGCCAGCACACTTCCCAGCAGACCGATCCCTGCCGTCACCGCGATCAGGATCCCCATACCGGTCTTCTGTCCCCAACTCTCCACAAAAGAGATCAGACTTCCGGTCATCAGTACCAGCGCCAGACAGATATCCCACAGGATCAGCTGGTATTCTTTATTTTGTTCCTGCAAGGGGATGTTCTGTATCTGTATTTCTTTTGTCTTCTGCTTCATCTCTTCTTCCCCTTTAACATAGAATCCGATAGGTTTCTTCCTGTTTTTCTCCTGCCGGGATCTCGATCAGCATACCATTCTGCTTCAGGCTGGTGTAGGAGAGTCCTTTTTTCGCTAATGACTGGATCACCGTGATACCAATCTTCTGTTCCAGTCCCCGTACCCCTTTCTCATAATCTCCACAGGACAGGATCACCAGCCGGTTAAAATACTGTTCCAGATGCTGCATCTGGAAATATTCCAGTCCCGTACCCCCGATCGCCTGTACCGGAATGGAAAGCCACTGCGGAAGTATCCTGGAAAATTCTTTTTCATTCTGTATCTCATAGAGCTGAAGTCCGTTTCTGGTGGGAATCGCAAGGCAGAAGCCTCTTCCTTTTTTCAGAAGCTCTCTCGCAGCCTCCACGCCCACAGCGATGACCGTATTCATCTCTGCCTCTCCATCCGGTCTGTTCAGCTGATCCAGCCCGTAGTCCGGGAGCAGCAACAGTGTATGATGTGAGGGATCACTCGCCTGACGGATCACCAGATCATCCGTCTTGCTGGTCAGTTTCCAGTGAATAGCACGGATGTCATCCCCCGGTGCATATTCCCGCAGTTCAAACATCTCGCTTGGATCATTTCCTTTTCTGTTCTGAAGAAATCCATCTGTCTGAGAAGATCCTACCGTTCCCGCAATCCGCTCCATCTGTACACGCATCTTCGGCGGATACAGTACCGTATAAAAGGTCTGTCCCGCTTTCAGTGGAATGCGGAAAAGACCCAGAAGATCCATCACCCACATACGGGTGCACTCGAAACGTGTCTGCCCGCACAGCTGCAGTTCCACCGGCAGGAAAAACGTCTGTTCCTTTCCTTTCAGTGGCAGCAGAAATTGCAGACATTCGCTCCGGTCAAACATCTCATTTTTCACTTCCAGTTCGATCTGCACCCGGTCAGCAACCCGGAGCGCACCTTTCGAATATATGGCAGCCGCCACCGGTTTTTCTTTTTCCAGACGGATCTTTATGCGCTTTCCGTCTCTCCGGATCAGGATTCCAAACACCGGGATCAACAGCAGTGACAGCAGCAGAGCCACCAGCAGAAACGATTTGCCGGAGAAAAATAACAAGATTGCAAGGATTCCTGCCAAGCACCCATAGGCCAGCCGATTTTTCCACATAGCCTTCTACCTTTCTGCCTTCGGACGGATGTCATCCATGATTTCCTGAAGGATCATCCTGGCATCCTTTCCGTCAGCCTGTGCCTGCGGACGAAGTACCAGACGGTGTGCACACACATCTGTGTAGACATTCTGTACATCTTCCGGAATCACGTAGTTTCTTCCCCGGATGATCGCGCTGGCTTTTGCCATCTTTACCAAAGCGGAAACACCTCGCGGAGAGATTCCCAGCTCTACCAGCGGATGATTTCTTGTCGCTTCACACAGTAAGATTGCATACCGCAGCACATCCTCGGTCATCTGTACGGAAGTCAGATAATTCTGTACCTCGATCACGTTCTGCGCCGTCGTTGCCGGCTGCAGCTCCTGTAACGGATTCTGATAACGCTGTGCATTGATAATGTTCATCTGGTGTTCCAGTGTCGGATAGCCGATTGACAGACACACCATAAAACGGTCCAGCTGAGACTCCGGCAGCGGCTGCGTACCAGCAAATCCCAGCGGGTTCTGTGTGGCAATACAGATAAACGGAGACGGCAGATGATGTGTCTTTCCGTCCACAGTGATCGTATGTTCCTCCATCACTTCCAGAAGTGCCGACTGTGTCTTCGGGGAGGTACGGTTGATCTCATCTGCCAGAAGCAGCTGACAGTTTGCCGCACCGTCACGGTATTCAAAACTGTTGGTTTCCCGGTTAAACATCGTAAACCCTGTAATATCTGACGGCAGCGTATCCGTGGTAAACTGAATACGCTTGCAGCTAAGTCCCAGTACCTTTGAAAATGCCAGTGCCAGGGTGGTTTTTCCAACCCCCGGGCAATCCTCCAGCAGCACATGTCCTCCGGCATAAATCGTCATCAGAATTTTTTCGATAATATCGTTTTTTCCGATAAATGCCTTATTTACCTCCGCAATGATCTGCTTGGACTGTTCTACTATCATTCCTGTGTCTCCTCTCCGCTACCATTTCCGGCAGTATCTGTATTTTCCTGATTTTCTTTTTTATTTTCTGTTTCCTCCGATGTCAGAGCGTCCTTTTCCGCACTGCCACCCGTCGGGTTCTGTTTCTCTTCCTTTGAAGAATCCTCCGTCTTCTGTTCTGTGTCCGGATCTTCTTCTGTCTCTTCTTTCTTCCGATCTTCCTGTACGCCGTCCGTCTCTTTCGTTTCCTCTTCCGATCCGGAAAGTTCCTCGTCTGTTTCCGCCTCTTCACTGTCCGGCAGATTGTCGAGCGTCACACTCAGATCCTTCGGATCCGTGATCTGTTCCATACCGATCATGGCGCGCAGCTGGTTTTCCAGCGGAAGTAAACGGTTTGCCACCTCGATATCCACTGCCTGATCCGAATCATCCTCTCCTGCCTCTGCCAGTTTGGCTTTTATACTCTCACGCATGGCCGCAAGATCCTCATAACCTGCCATCGGGAAGATCCAGGACTGGATATAAGTCTCCTCGCTTCCATCCGGCAGCATCATATAGATCGGCGTACTCGTCGTGCCAAATACAAACGGGTGCTCTTCAGACCATCCTTTCAGTGCCGGCGGTGTCTCCGACATAAAATACAGCATCAGGGAATCGCTTTCCACGCCGTCAAATGCATTGGTAAAAATACCGGAAATCATATCCGGGATCAGTACCATACCCAGATTTTTTGCACGCTTAAAGGCTCCGGTTCCAATGTAATCCAGGAACCAGTTATCCAGCTGCATCCACAGATTCATAACGGTGATATCCGACGGTGTTCCCGCCAGTGACAGCATCCCTTCATTGTCCAGATGGTACGGATAATAGTCTACCGGTTCGCTCACTGTTTCGGTTCCGATCATCCTGCGGATTCTGTTTTCTGCCGACAAAAGAGCTGCCTCCACCAGTTCATCCACCTCTTCATCCGAAGGGAATTCCCAGGTCATCCAGTCTATATGCTGATATCGGATATCATACCACATATTCAGATATGCCGGATAATCCCCGGATTCCACATAGCCGGCATAAAAATACCGCCATTTTTTCACATAATTCACTTCACTGCCTTCCGGAATCCGGATCTTCAGATTGGCTTCTTCTTCCTCCTGTGTCCAGCCAAAGTTAAACTGGAAACCGGAAGTTCCCAAAACGACCAGACTTGGAGCTGTGTAGTCATTGATCGTAATGCTGGTAAGCTGATTACAGTCATTGAACAGACCGCTGTACAGTGCCACGCTGTCCTGCATCGCGCCAAACTGTGCCGTTGTCAGACTGTCACAGCCGCCAAACGTGCCCTCACCGATCTGTCCGATATTATCTCCCATCGTCACACTGGTAAGCTGATCACAGTTATACACCGCATAGCTTGCCAGGTAGCAGCTGTCGCTCAGTGTAATATCACCTCCCAGCTGCGAACTGTAAAATGCACCGCTGTCGATCCACAGCTGACCGAGATTTTCCCAGTTGACGGTATACCGTCCGCTTTGTGTGGTGGTATACTCCAGTGCCTGGCTCCAGATCTCCAACGTGGTATCCGGCAGACTGACCTGTGCATCCAGATGTCCTCCGGAACGAAGCAGCAGCCACGGTTCTCCGGCCGCATTGGTTCCGTAAAGTGCCTTTCCTGTTTCGCCCACTTCCACGACCTCAAATGAATACACTCCTGATTCTTCGGTAAACCAGATGTTTCCGTAATATCCTTCTGAATTCGTCGGCGTAAAAAATGTCCGGTTTCCAAAAGTATCTGTGAGTCCCGGATCGTAATCCTCATCCATCACGCCCTGTGGCGCATTGGACGCCACAAAACGGAGTGCTTTACACCCGTCAAATGCCTGATTTCCGATCTCGATCACATCCCGTGATTCGATGATCACACCCTGCAGTGCCGTACAGTTTCCGAACGCCTCATAGCCGATCTTTTTAACACTCTCCGGTAAACTTACCCATTCCAGATCCCCGGCTTCGCTGAATGCATAATCATCCACTGCCGTGATTGTAATCGGATTGCCTTCCTGATCCGTCATGACTCCGTCAAAACTCTGCAAACCGTCCGGAACGGAAATCAGCGTGACTTCTTTTTCTCCGTCCTCTTCCGTCACGGCATAGGAATATCCTTCCTTGGAAGTTGCCAGAAGTTCCACTTCAACATCCTCTGATGCCCCGGAACCCTTCAGCTGTTCCTGCACCACCCGGTACTGTAACTTTGTATAGCACAGAATCTTCCGGATCCCGCTGTTTTGGAAACAGTTTTCTTCGATCCCGATATTTTCTCCGTTTTTCGGCATCAGCAGTGTCGTAACATTCTCTACGCCATCAAAAGCACCTTCCTCAATGTTGGTTACTTCCGATGCGAGCTGCACTTTATTTCCCGTTGCATCAACCAGACGCCGCATGGAACCGTTCTGATCGATCATGCAGCCATATTTCATCCGATACATCCGGGTCGGTTCACTGATCGCAGCAACACAGTTTCCCGGATCATCTTTCAGGCTGTCCCAGTTTTCCTTCATAAATTCTTCCAGCAGGTCATCTTTTACCAGAATCTTACAGTTTTTCAGATTTTCATACGAGATCTCCGGCATCTCCTCCATCGAGGACGCATCGATTTTAAGGGTCTGGATCTCATTTTTCTCGCTGACTGAGACTTTGTTAACGCCTTCTTTTACCGTTATCTCCTCTTTTTCATACGGAATGTTCAGATACTCCGTTCCGCTTTTGTTAGTCAGAACTCCGTCATCCGCCATCGCATAGCACGGATTGTTCTCACCTACCGAATAACCCTTCTTTACTTTCAGTCCGTCATTATTTCCGGCAATGTAAAGAACCGTATCCGGGATATCCAGATAATCCACGGAAATATTGGCATCATCGTCCATCATAACCGCCTGGATATATTCCGGTACTTCCAGACGCGTCTCGCTCTCTCCGGCTGTTTGCAACGCACTCTCTTCCACGCTGGTCAGTGCCTGCAGGTAGCACAGGTTATTATACTGCCAACCGACATCAAACGTATCTGACATCCACACCTGTCGCAGCTGAACCGTGTACGCCGGATCCAGTGCCACCGGATCTTCCGGTTCCAGAATGTGACGGCCGACGGTGGCTATATAATACCAGTCCACCAGCTTTCCATCCTCACTCCAGCCCGGAAAAAGTGTTGTCAGTCTGTTTTCCCCAAGATACATCACCTGATACCGCAGAAGATTCAGCATGGTTCCCTCTTCCAGATGCTGATCCGAGTTCAGTACCTTTGTCGTATCCAGTACCTGATTTTCCTCGGTGATCACCTCTGTCATGACATAGATCCTGCTGTCTTCCGGTGCATACGGAACATCCATCTGTGTCCATTCCGTATCATTTGTGGAGAAACGGTATCCTACCCGGATCACCATCTGATCAGCATCAATGTCTTTCGGGATTGTTTCTCCAGAATCCGTAAAATTTTTTAATTTTTTTCAATTCAGGGATTGACAACCGAAAATTTCCGTGTATACTACATGGCATAAAGCAAAGGCGCTTTGAACTTGGAAACAGGTTCAGGGCGCCTTTTTTGTCTTTTGATATTCTGAAAACAATCTGGGCAATCAGAAAGGAGAACAAACCATGACACATGAAGAAATTCCTGCTTTATATGGAAGCCTTGTATTCAACGATAAGGTAATGCGTAACAAACTGCCGAAGGACATGTACAAAGCCCTTCGTAAAACAATCGAAAACGGAACTCACCTGGAACTGGACGTAGCCAATTCCGTAGCCGTAGCCATGAAAGAATGGGCGGTAGAAAACGGAGCTACCCATTACACACACTGGTTCCAGCCAATGACCGGTTTCACCGCTGAGAAACACGACAGCTTCATCACACCGGTTGGTGACGGCGAAGTTATCATGGACTTTTCCGGAAAAGAACTGGTAAAAGGTGAACCGGATGCATCCAGTTTCCCATCCGGCGGACTTCGTGCTACTTTCGAAGCAAGAGGTTATACAGCATGGGATCCTACCTCACCGGCTTTCATTAAAGATGGTACTTTATATATTCCGACTGCATTCTGCTCTTACAGCGGAGAGGCACTGGATAAGAAAACTCCACTGCTTCGTTCCATGGAAGCACTGAACACAGAAGCAGTAAAGATGCTGAAACTCCTGGGAAATGAAACCGTTACCAGCGTGTCCACAACGATCGGACCGGAACAGGAATATTTCCTGGTAGACAAAGACCTGTATAAGAAGAGAAAAGACCTGGTATTCTGCGGACGTACTCTGTTTGGTGCACCTGCTCCAAAAGGACAGGAAATGGAAGATCATTACTTTGGTTCCCTGAAACCAAAGGTTGCTGCTTATATGCATGATCTGGATGTAGAGTTGTGGAAACTTGGTATCCCGGCAAAAACAAAACATAACGAAGTTGCTCCTGCACAGCATGAGCTGGCTCCGATCTTTGATACCGCAAACGTAGCCGTTGACCACAACCAGCTGACCATGGAAATCATGAAAAAAGTCGCTGACAAACACGGTCTGGTATGCCTGTTACATGAAAAACCATTCGAAGGCATCAACGGAAGCGGAAAACATAACAACTGGTCTCTCGTAACCAGCGATGGCGACAACCTGTTAAATCCCGGAAGCACACCGGCACAGAACATCCAGTTCCTGGTATTCCTGATGGCTGTTATCAAAGCCGTTGATGAATATGCAGATCTGATGCGTGTATCTGCAACCAGCGCCGGCAACGATCACCGTCTGGGAGGTAACGAGGCTCCGCCAGCAATCGTATCCATCTTCTTGGGCGATGAACTGACCGCAGTTCTCGAATCCATCGAAAACGATACGTTCTTCGGAAAACAGAAAAAAGTACAGCTGGATATCGGTGCTCATGTACTTCCACACTTCGTGAAAGATACCACAGACCGTAACCGTACTTCACCATTTGCCTTCACAGGTAATAAATTCGAATTCCGTATGCTTGGTTCTGCTGCATCTGTTGCAAACCCGAACGTGGTACTGAACACCGCAGTTGCAGAAGCTCTGGCTCAGTTCTACACCGAACTGGAAGGAACCAAACCGGAAGATATGGAACAGGCCGTACATGAACTGATCAAACGTGCCATCCGCAAACATAAAAAAGTCATCTTCAACGGCAACGGTTATACCGACGAGTGGGTTGCTGAAGCAGAAAAACGCGGATTATACAATCTGCCATCTACTCCGGACTGCCTGCCACAGCTGTTAGCTGATAAAAACGTGGAACTGTTCACCAAACATCATGTATTTACAAAAGAAGAACTGGCTTCCCGTTATGAAATCAAACTGGAAAACTATGTAAAAACCATCGGTATCGAGGCTCGTACTCTGGCAGAGATGATCACCAAAGATTTTCTGCCGGCTGTCAGCACCTATGCCGCTGAGGTTTCCAAAAACGCAGCGGCAAAGAAATCCTTTATGGCTGCCGCTGATACTGCTTCGGAAGAAGCACTGGTTGAAAAACTGTCCACTGCTTACACTGCTCTGACTGCAGATGTTGCAGAACTGAAAACCCTGATCGATACTTCTTTCGCTCTGGAAGATACCCAGAAATGTGCAGAAGCATTCCATGATCAGGTACTGGCTAAGATGGAAGAGATCCGTACTGTTGCCAGTGATATTGAAGCTTTAATTCCGGATTCTATCCTGAGCTATCCTACTTACGATCAGCTTTTGTTCTCCCTGTAGTGAGGTGGAATCTATGTGCCAGGATGAACGGATTAAAGAAGCCTGCGGTGTATTCGGTATTTATAATCCCCACGGGGAAGATGCAGCCTCTTCCATCTATTACGGGCTCTCTTCCCTGCAGCACCGTGGACAGGAATCCTGCGGAATCGCTGTGTTTGACACCAGCGGTCCCAAGGGAAATATGAATGTACAAAGAGGGATGGGACTTGTCAGTGAAGTTTTTAAAGAAGATGTTCTTTCAAATATGAAAGGAAATCTCGGTATCGGGCATGTCCGTTATTCCACCACAGGGGCGGCTACATTGAGTAACGCTCAGCCCCTGGTTCTGAATTATATTAAGGGAACTCTGGCTCTCGCTCATAACGGCAATCTGGTAAATACAGAAGAGCTTCGCAATGAACTTGCGCAAAACGGAGCCATTTTCCATACAACAACTGATTCAGAGGTTATTGCTTATTATATTGCCAGAGAAAGAGTCCGTACCAAATCGGCCGAGGAGGCGATCATGAAGACCGCCGAAAAGATCAAAGGTGCTTACGGTCTGGTCATCGCAAGCCCCCGCAAGCTGATCGGTGTCCGTGATCCCCTTGGACTGAAACCTCTTTGTCTTGGTAAGAGAGATGATTCTTATATCATCGCCTCTGAAAGTTGTGCACTGACTGCAATCGGTGCACAGTTCCTCCGTGATATCCAGCCTGGTGAGATCGTAACGATCACCCGGGAAGGTATCACCTCTAACCTTACCTTATGTCAGTCCCGGCAGGCTCATTGCATTTTTGAATACATTTACTTTGCCCGTCTGGACAGCAAACTGGACGGCATCTCCGTATATGAGTCCCGACTTCGTGCCGGTGCAGCGCTTGCCAAAGCCTATCCCGCAGATGCTGACCTGGTCGTCGGTGTTCCTGACTCAGGAATTACTGCCGCACAGGGATTCGCGGCGGAATCCGGAATTCCTTTTGGACTGGCATTCTATAAAAACAGCTATGTAGGCCGTACCTTTATCAAGCCTACTCAGAAGGAACGGGAATCCAGTGTACGTCTGAAATTAAGCGTTCTGGAATCCGCTGTCAAAGGAAAAAATATTGTGCTGGTCGATGACTCCATCGTGCGTGGAACTACAATCGCCAATCTGATCCACCTTCTGAAACATGCCGGTGCAAAAGAAGTGCATGTGCGCGTCAGCTCACCGCCTTTCCTGTACCCATGTTATTTCGGTACCGATGTACCGTCCAATCAGCTGTTGATCGCCTCTTCCCATTCAACGGAAGAGATCCGACAGTTAATTGGAGCTGATTCCTTAGGATATATGAAGATCGAAGATCTCCAGTCGATGGTCGGTGACCTGCCGCTGTGTAAGGCCTGCTTTGACAATCACTATCCGATGGATATACCAAATCAGTAATCGCGGAAGAAGTATCACTTCTCCGATTACATACATCACATTTTTCTTACGCAAGGGCGTATACCTCTCTCCAAAGGTATGCGCCTTTTCCCGTTGGGTTGTATTGAAAAAGGGGACGTCCCCGGCGGAAGCGTTCTCCTTGCAGCAACGTGGGCAGGGTAACTTTAAGCTAGCCACCAACTTCGACTAAGACTCTCGCGAGAGCGCTCGAGCCTAAGTCTATGTAGGTGTCGGATCTTAAAGCTTACCCTAAGCGCCCACAAAGTATTGCTGCAAGGAGAACGCTTCCGCCGGGGACTGGGTTTTCAATGCTGCAGACCAATTCATGATATGTAATACGTCTAAAAAAGACGTAAGTCTTATTTCTATGACTCACGTCTTTCGTTTTTCAGATACACTTTTCCGACTGGATATCCGCTTACTTTTCTGGCTATCCCAATCACTTTACTATATCTGTATTTTTATTTTCTATTTCTTTTTACTGATTTTTCCCCAGATCAGACACAGTACCACCGTGATCGCAATATCCGGCAGTGTATTGCCTACCGGGATGTCTATTCTCATCAGAATCCGGTACAGGATGAAGCCGATTACCCACAGTACCATATTGGAGATCTGAATTTCTTTTTCGCTGTAATCTTCCTTTAATAAGAAGAAATCCGCGATCTGGATCGCGATCATCGGGGCGAATACGGAACCGATCAGATATAAGAAGTTTGTAATATTATCCATCGGATATACGATAGCTGCCAGGGCACCTACGACAGTAACCGCAATGGCGATATATTTTCCGTTCAGCTTATGGCTGAGGGTCTCACTGGAGATTCCTGCGGAATACGCGTCCAGGAAGGTCGTAGTAACGGTGGAGAAGATGATGATCAGCAGTCCCACGATACCAAGACCTGCTTTTACCATGATCTGGGCGATATCGCTCTCGCCGGTATAGATGGCTGCTCCCATACCGATCAGGTACATCCAGCAGCTGATCACACCGTAGACGATAGCGCTGACTGCGGTTGCCTTTACCGGCTGTTTTGCTTCTCTCGTATAATCACTGATCAGCGGAAGCCAGGATAACGGCATCGCCACTGCCAGTTCCACAGCAGCGCCAAAGGTCAGTCCATCAGCTGCCACGGTCTCTGCTGTATAATCTCCGAAGAAAATAACTTTACAGAGAATCAGGGTAAGGATGAATAATGCTGCCATGGCAACCGTATTCAGCTTTCCAAGGTTGGTGATACCGATCACGATCCATAAAACGATCAGCGCACCGATCACCAGACACCAGACCCAGTTGCCCACACCGGCGGCCTGATTGGCGGCCAGCGCACCGTCATAGATCATGATCGCGGTCCAGCCCACCAGCTGGATCACATTCAGAAGGGCAAAAAACAGGCTGCCTTTTTGTCCAAAACTGATCTTTACGGTTTCCATGGCACTTTTTCTTACTTTACCACCGATCACACCTGCAAGGAACAACAGGATGCATCCGATCAGATGTCCCACAAGAATCGCTGCCAATCCCTTTTTCATGCCCAGCGAAGCCAGATACGTTCCGGTCAAAATCTCCGCGATTGATACCCCGGCACCGAACCAGATCAGGCCGTTTTCAAATAAAGAAGTTCTTTTCTCACTCATGATCCGATGCCTCCTTTACATATTCTCCGGTAATGTCGAACCCGTGGTTCATCGGTCCGCTTCCTTTCCCCAGATCCAGCATCGCTGCCAGAGCACCTGAGATATAAGCTTTCGCCCGCTCTACCGATACTTCCATGGAATATCCTTTTGCCAGGTTGGAAGCAATGGCACTGGACAGCGTACAGCCGGTTCCGTGGGTATTCGGGTTGTTGATCCGTTTTCCGTAAAACCAGCGGCTGGATCCGTCATGGTAGAACAGATCGTTGGCATCGTTGATTTTATGACCGCCTTTTAATAAAACCGCACATCCGTACTGGTCACCGATCACTTTTGCCGCCCGGATCATCTCTTCTTCCGAAGTGATGGACATCCCGGAAAGTACTTCTGCTTCCGGGATATTCGGTGTCAGAATCTGAGCCAGTGGAAACAGATATTCTTTTAACGTACTAACTGCGTCTTCACTGATCAGTCTCGCTCCACTGGTAGCCACCATCACAGGATCTACCACGATATTTTTTGCTTTGTATTCTTTTAACTTTTCTGCAATCTTTATGATCAGACCGGTGGATGAAACCATGCCGATCTTTACTGCATCTGGAAAGATATCGGTAAATATATTATCCAGTTCCTCTCCTAAGAATTCGTCTGTTGCCTCCATAATTGCTGTTACGCCGGTTGTATTCTGGGCTGTCAGAGCCGTGATCGCACTCATGGCATATACGCCATTGGCCATCATCGTCTTGATATCTGCCTGGATGCCGGCGCCTCCGCTGGAATCACTGCCAGCGATTGTTAATGCTGTTCTCATATTTTTTCTCCTTTGCATATGAAAAATTCACCATTACTTTTTTATAGCGACGAAAGGTGGTGCCCCCAATCCGCCGCTTATATCAGCTCATAAAACATGCTTTGCATGTTTCATGAGCATTCGCGGTATTCGCCATAATTCCATGCAAGCATGGATTCTGGCTCATTACTCGCGTATCAAAATTGATCCACCGGATCAATTATTGATATGCAACGCAAGCCAAAACAGACACACCAAAAGGATGGTGTGCCTGTTTTTCTCTGTAAATCATCCCTACGTTGGCATTATCCAAATCAGGTTATGGGTCGAAACGCTGCCAGTCTCCTCTCAGCCTGCTTATGCAAGCTCCCCGTTTTCTATTTGTTTTTGAGGATTGCAAAATTGCACAGCAATAAAGCAATCCCGGTATAGCATTTCTTATCTGTAGATGATATCATCTCTTCCCGGGCCATTGGAAATCATGGTGATCGGGAAACCAATCTTCTCTTCTACGAATTCGATGTATTTTCTGCAGTTTTCCGGCAGATCTTCGTATTTCTTGATACCGCGGATATCGCATTTCCATCCCGGCAGAGTTTCATACACCGGCTTTGCCTTTTCCAGCAGTGTGGTGGTCGGGAAGTCTGTAGTTACTTCGCCGTCGATGTCGTATCCTACACATACCGGAATCTCATCCAGATATCCCAGAACATCCAGTACGGTGAACGCTACATCGGTAGTTCCCTGCATACGGCATCCGTATTTGGAAGCCACTGCATCGAACCATCCCATACGTCTCGGTCTTCCGGTTGTTGCACCGAACTCGCCGCCGTCTCCGCCTCTGCGTCTCAGCTCATCTGCCTCGTCTCCGAAGATCTCGGATACGAATGCTCCTGCTCCTACTGCGCTGGAGTATGCTTTACATACGGTGATGATTTTCTTGATCTCATATGGCGGTACACCTGCTCCTACTGCACCGTATCCTGCCAGTGTAGAGGAAGAAGTTACCATTGGGTAAATACCGTGATCCGGGTCTTTTAAGGATCCCAGCTGACCCTCTAACAGGATCTCTTTTCCTTCTTTCAGTGCGTTCCACAGGAACAAAGATACGTCGCATACATATGGCTCCAGCATCTTCTTGTAGCTCATCAGCTCTTCAAAAATCTCTTCCGGTTTCAGAAGCGGTTTGTGATACAGATGCTCCAGCATAACGTTCTTTTTCTCGCAGATGCCTGTTACTTTTTCTTTCAGCGCTTCCTCGTCAAACAACTCGCTGACCTGAAAACCGATCTTTGCAAATTTATCAGAATAAAAAGGAGCGATACCTGATTTTGTGGATCCGAAGGATTTGCCACCCAGACGTTCTTCTTCGTACTGATCAAACAGAATGTGGTAAGACATTACCATCTGTGCACGGTCGGAAATCAGGATCTTCGGTGTCGGTACCCCTTTGGATACGATATCCTGGATCTCTTTGAAAACCAGTGGTACATTCAGTGCAACACCGTTTCCGATCACGCTTGTGGTATGATTATAAAATACACCTGACGGCAGAGTATGCAGTGCGAACTTGCCGTAATCATTTACGATGGTATGTCCGGCATTGGCTCCACCCTGGAAACGAACGATAATGTCCGCTTCTTTAGCCAGCATATCGGTAATCTTACCTTTTCCTTCATCTCCCCAGTTTGCTCCAACAACAGCTTTAATCATTTGGTTACCTCCTGACGGGTTATCATCATTTTCTTTACAAAAATGATTATACAACACTTTTCTTATTAGTAAAACTTATTATTACTTATAAATTAAAGTCAATTATAAATTTCCTTAATAAGTATACCATCTTTCTTATTTTCCCACCAGAACTTTTTCATATTTTCCGGAAATCTTTTTCGATTTTCCGTAAACCACATGGCTGAGCACATACTGACCATCGTTGACAAAGATTTCAATCAGATGATCGTTCACCAGAATATCCAGCTGTGCCGCACCCTCGATCACCGGAGTCGCATCAACAGTTCGCAGTTCGTCACATCCTTCAAGAACGGCTGACCGGTCGCCAACGATCTTTCCTTCGCTGCGGCTGATCACATACCCGCCAATATTTAAGGTTTCTCCCTCAGAAAGATCCGTCCGGATCCGGAAGACTTTTCCACTCTCTGCTGCCTCTTCGGCTGTAGTTTCCGCGCTGAGGTATGCGTCCACCTGTGGATGCATGTGGAAATACAGATGTCCCTCTTTTTCTTCCACCACGCGGGCACTACTCATCATACCGTTCCATGCCGGGCGATCCGTACTGTCTGTCACTGCCATCGGCATACGCATCCAGGAGATCATCACTCTTCTTCCCTCCGCATCCAGTGTCGTCTGCGGTGCATACAGATCCAGACCGTAATCCACATAACTGTGAGTATCCGGCAGCTTCAGTTCACAGGTCTTCGGATCAAATTCCGCCAGCGCCCATACAGCCTGGTCCGGATATTTCTTCTCCCCCGGTGTCAGACGCATCGGACAGCCGATGAAAACCCACTGATCATTCTGAGAAAACAGATCCGGACACTCGATCGTCCATCCGTATGATTCTGGCCGGCACTGATTTGCGTAAGTCCAGTTTTCTCCGTCTTTACTCGTATAAAAGAGAACTCTTCCGGCGTCATGATACGAACTTCCCATCATCATATAATAGCTGTCTCCGTCTTTCCACACCTTCGGATCTCTCATCTTCGGCTCTCCGACCTCTTCATCATGAACAGTCGGCAGCACCTTCTTTTTATCCCAGTTATTAAAATGGAACCCGTCTTCCGATACGATCATTGCCTGGCTCGTCTGAATGGCATCGTCCAGTACCCGGTGAATATCTTCCGGGTTTGGTTTCAGATATTTTACCGCGCTGTAATAAATCTTCAGCTTACCATCTTCTTCCAGTGCAGTACCGGAAAACACACCATTCTGATCATATTCTTTGGTTGGAAACAGAGCGATTCCCTGATACTCCCAGTGCACCAGATCCTCACTGACCGTATGTCCCCAGTGCATGGTTCCCCATTCCGGCGCATACGGAAAATGCTGAAAAAACAGGTGATATTTGCCTTTGTAATAGATAAAACCGTTCGGATCGTTGATCCAGTTTCCCGGAGCTTTTACATGTACAAGATCTTTCATTCTTATCGTTTCCTTTCTTTCGCTGCTTAAAGTAACCGGTTACTTTTTCTTTCATCATATCATTCACCTGTATTTTCGTCAATATTTTCTCAGATTTTTCATTTCCGTTTTTTTTGAATAGTGTTACCGGTTACTCGCTCTTTCCTTGTTTTTTTGAGATTTTTTTGCTATACTGGATTAAGAAATTGAAACGATTTGTAACTGTTCAGTACCTTCACAGTTACAAGCAAAAATGCATTTGAAATCACCTTCGGTGATGGCATTTTTGCTCGTATGTCTCGGGATTTTGGCATATCCATGCCAAAACACCTCGCGGAATATTACCTACTGAATAGTTACAACAATTCAACTACAACGGGTCTGACGCGCACGATATGCCTGAGATCTTTTCCGGCAATCGTCGGAGGTTTGTACGGCTTCGACTCGTTGTTCCTATAAAAAAAATGCATGAGGCAACGATTATGGCACGAAAACAGAATGTAACCTTCGCGGACATTGCAAAATATACGAATTTTTCCAAAACAACCATTTCCCGGTATTTTAATAACCCGGATTCTCTTACCGAGAAGAACCAGAAAATCATCGCAGACGCACTGGAAAAGCTGAATTATCAGGAAAATAAAGTGGCGCGGATCCTGGCAAGCGGACAGACCGAATTCGTCGGTGTGATCATCCCGAACCTGTTTCTTCACTATTATTCCGAGATGCTTGACCGGATTCTTTCCACCTATGAGACGTTTGGGTATAAATTCCTGGTGTTTTTAAGTAACGGAGATGCTGACACCGAGCGGCAGTATATTCAGGAACTTCTCGCCTACAAGATCGAGGGGCTGATCATTTTAAGCCATGCGATCCCTTCGATGGAACTTGCCAACCTGCATATCCCGATCGTAGCGATCGAGCGGGAGGATGCTCACATCAGCAGCATCAACACCGATAACTACATGGGTGCGATCCAGGCGACCAGTCTGCTCTATCGTCACAACTGTGAAGTGCTTTTCCACATCAACAATCCGACCGCCAAAAGTATCCCGGCATACGGTCGAATCGAAGGGTTTGAAGATTTTTGCAGGGAACAACAGATTCCACACCGCATCTTTCTCCATGAGATGAAAGATCAGACAGCTTCCCAGGAGCATCTGAAAGAGATCCTCTCCGAGATCGAGGTGGACTCTCCCGGCAGGAAAAAGGGCATTTTCGTCTCCAACGATACCCACGCCAGCATCCTGGTCAATCTGCTGGTACGAAAATATGGTAAACTCCCGGAAGACTACCTGATCGTCGGCTTCGACGACTCCCCCGCCTCCCGAAACGCCATCTTCCCGATCAGCACCGTGGCTCAGCAGATCGATATGCTCGCTACTGAAGCGGTGAAACTTCTGGTGGAGCAGATTGAAGAGCATAAAAACAGCAAACACACACCGGTCAGCGAACCGGTACACAAGATGATCACACCGGTGCTGATCCGCAGAGAGACGACGGAGCGGGATCTGCTGGCAGAAGACGATTAAACTACCTTTTCCCTCTGCCCACATAAATAAAAACTCCCCCGATTGGAATACACGATATCGTATTTTCCAATCGAGGGAGTTTTTTATATTTTATATTTTGTTATTTCCAGTCTTTTATACATTGATCTCAGCAGTCATACCCAGCAGGTCTTTATTCTCTTCCAGCATCGGGTTGATGACGTTTTTCAGGAAGGCGTCTACCTGTACGGAAGCGCGTCCTGTGTATTTTGCAGGATCCATGGTTTTTTCCAGTTCTTCCAGGGTCAGGTTGAATGCCGGGTCAGCAGCGATCAGTTCCAGAAGGTTGTTGTCTTTTCCTTCTACTTTGACGGTCTTTCCTGCTTCCATGGACAGTTCACGGATTCTCTCATGCAGTTCCTGACGGTCACCGCCTGCTTTTACAGCATCCATCATGATGTTTTCCGTAGCCATGAATGGCAGTTCGGAACGCAGTCTCTTCTCGATAACCTTCGGATATACCACCAGACCGTCTACCACATTCAGGCACAGATCCAGGATACCGTCGATGGCCAGGAATCCTTCCGGAACGGACAGTCTCTTATTGGCAGAATCATCCAGGGTTCTCTCAAACCACTGGGTAGCGGAAGTAATTGCCGGGTTCATCGCATCTACCATCACGAAACGGGACAGGGAAGCGATACGCTCACTTCTCATCGGATTTCTCTTATAAGCCATGGCGGAAGATCCGATCTGGCTCTTCTCGAATGGTTCTTCTACTTCTTTCAGATGCTGCAGAAGACGGATATCGTTGGAAAACTTATGTGCGCTCGCTGCGATGCCTGCCAGAATATTGACCACTCTGGTATCTACTTTTCTGGAATAGGTCTGGCCGGATACCGGATAGCACTGTTTGAATCCCATCTTTTCAGCGATCATCGGATCGATCTTATCGATGGTTTCCTGATCTCCGTCGAACAGTTCCAGGAAACTTGCCTGTGTTCCGGTTGTTCCCTTGGAACCCAGCAGTTTCATAGTGCTTAAGACATAATTCAGATCTTCCAGATCCAGCATAAACTCCTGCATCCACAGGGTGGCGCGCTTACCTACGGTTGTCGGCTGCGCCGGCTGGAAATGGGTAAATGCCAGTGTCGGCAGATCTTTGTATTTTTCTGCAAATTTTGCCAGCTCTGCAATCACATTCACCAGTTTTTTCTTTACCAGTTTCAGAGCTTCGGTCATAACAATAATATCGGTGTTGTCACCTACATAACAGGAAGTTGCACCCAGATGGATGATTCCCTTTGCCTTCGGGCACTGTACACCATATGCATATACATGAGACATAACATCATGACGTACCTGGCGTTCTCTCTCTTTTGCCACATCATAGTTAATATCGTCTTTGTGCGCTTTTAATTCGTCAATCTGTTCCTGGGTGATCGGCAGCCCCAGTTCTTTCTCGGTCTCTGCCAGTGCGATCCACAGGCGTCTCCAGGTACGGAACTTCATATCCGGGGAAAAGATATACTGCATTTCTTTGCTTGCATAACGCTCAGATAACGGACTTACATATCTGTCTGTACTCATATATAATCTCCTTTTTCTTGTACTTGCCGCCTCTTTACGGACGGCTTACATTTTATCGGCTGTACGCCTCACAACAGTAAAATTATATAATACCGCCCCCGGAAACGCAAGCTTAGTTCTGATGAAATTTTCCTAAAAATTCCTTCATTCTTGTATGGTCTGCACCAAATACCTCCTCCGGTGTTCCCTCCAGTGCCACCACACCTTTATCCATAAAGATCACACGGTCAGAGATATTTTTTGCGAATTCCATCTCATGGGTCACGATCACCATGGTGATATCCAGATCCGCCAGAGATTTGATGACTTTCAGTACTTCACCGGTCAGTTCCGGATCCAGTGCGGAAGTCGGCTCATCAAAGAACAGGATCTTCGGATTCAGTGCCAGAGCTCTTGCGATAGCCACACGCTGGCACTGTCCGCCGGATAACTGGAACGGATAGGCATCTGCCTTATCTTCCAGTCCCATTTTTTTCAGCAGTTCCATGGCTTCTTTATATACTTCATCTTTGTTTCTTTTCTGTACATGGATCGGTGCATCCGTGATGTTTTTCAGTACGGAATAATGCGGAAACAGATTAAAGTTCTGGAAAACCAGTCCGAAACAGGAACGGATCTCTTTCATCTCTTTTTTATCCGGATGCATCACTTTGCCGTTTTCTACCCAGGCAGCTTTTTTTCCCATGTACAGGATCTCTCCGCCGTCAATCTCCTCAAGCATCGTCGCGCAGCGAAGCATCGTGGATTTGCCGGAACCGGAAGGACCGATGATAGAAACGATTTCTCCTTCTTCCACCGACAGAGAGATATCTTTTAAGACACCCAGTCCGTCAAATTCTTTTTTGATATGATTCATTTCCAACAGTTTCATGTCGACCCTCCTAGCGATAATAGTTCAGTTTCTTCTCAAACAGTTCCATCACCCAGGCTACCACATAGTTAAATACATAGTAGAAAATACCTGCGATAAAGAACGGTACTACAGTAGTCTGTGCAGCTGCAATCTGTTTTGCAACGGCAAACATCTCGATATAAGATACGGAATATACCAGAGAGGTATCTTTGACCAGTGTGATGACCTCGTTGGTGACAGATGGCAAAACGATTTTTACCACCTGTGGCAGAACGATCTTGAAGAAGGTCTGTACTCTGGTGTAGCCGAGCAGCTGTGCTGCCTCATACTGTCCGGTCGGGATCGATTCGATACCGGAACGATAGATTTCCGCAAAATATGCCGCATAGTTCAGAGAACATCCCAGAATGATGGCTGTAAACTTATAACCGCCGATATTCATGCCCCACAGATAAAACGGTCCGAAATACCAGATCAGCAGCTGCAGCATCAGCGGGGTTCCACGCATGATGGAAATATAGATCTTCACCAGCCAGCTTAGTGGCTTAAACCGGCATACGCGTCCAAAATATACGATCATTCCCAGTGGAAGGGAAAAAATCAGGGTCAGAAAAAAGATCAGACAGGTCTGCCCAAAACCCGCCATCATTTGTCGTACCATTACCTCAATACTCATTGCTTATCCTCCGTGTTATAAATACTGAAATATAGCTTTGCATTTGCCCCTTTACAGCAAACATGCCCCCCGGAAAGCCTAACGCCTCCCGAGGGGTTACATTTTTTCTTATCCGACGTTTCCGTCTTCTTATTCTGCTTTTAAAGTCACCATATCGGCGATCTCATATTTTTCTGCCAGTTCTGCAACTTTTCCTTCGTTTGCCAGTTCCTGCAAGTCTGCATTTACGATGTCACACAGTTCCTGGTTGCCTTTTTTAAAGCCGATCGCATATTGTTCGGTGTTCAGTGTCTCGTCGAGGATCTTGAATCCTTCTCCTCTGGAGTTTAACTGATATTTTGCAACTCCGACATCGATTGCCAGTGCATCCAGCGCGCCTGCCTGTAATTCGGTAAATGCGGTGTTGTAATCTGCGAATTCATTCAGAGATCCGAAAGTATCTGCCAGTTCTTTCTGTCCGCCTTCGTCTTCACTCTGTAACAGATCCAGTGCTGCGGAGGCTGCCTGTACACCGACGGTCTTTCCAGCCAGATCACTCAGCTGTTCAATACCGGAATCTTCTGCAACTACGATTACCTGGCTGTTATCTACATACGGTACGGAGAATGTGTAGTCATCTTCTCTTCCGTTCATGGTAAATCCGTTCCAAATGCAGTCGATGGAGCCAGAATTCAGTTCCATATCTTTGGAATCCCAGTTGATCGGTTTTTTCACCAGTTCCCAGCCTTCTTTGTCACATACTGCCTGCGCCAGTTCCAGGTCAAATCCGGTGTACTCGCCGTCATCATCCATGTAACCGTATGGCGGATATTCTGCATCGAAACCTACGGTGAAGGTTGTTCTGCTGCTCTCATCCGTAGTTTCTGCGGATGCATCCTCGCTGCTGTCATCGGCAGTGTCTGTGCTCTCGGTCTTGCTTGTGTCTTCAGTCGCTGTATCTTTACTGGAACCACATCCTGCAAACAGGGACAGTGCCATTGTTGCTGCTAACATCATACTTACTGTTTTCTTTTTCATAATAATTACCCTCCGGTTTTTCATATGTTAACACTCTATCATAGTAAAGTATTAATGTCAAGACATTTTTTGAAATTTGTCTTTGTACTGTGGACATTGAGAAGGAGTGACCTTCTCGATGTCTGCTTCGCAATGCACAGAATTTATGCCTGCGGATAATTCTCTGAACATCCACCTTCCATCAATAAATGATTCACCGGACCAATTATTGATATGCAATGCAACTGCCGAAAAAGCAGAGCGCATCGGTTTTATTCACCGTTTTGCTCTGCTTTTCCCGTTTTAACCTGATATTCAATTATTTTTATTTCTCATTATTTTTTTATTGATATTTTTTATCAATATCCCGTACTCTTATGGTACTCTGCGGTCAGCTGTTCCAGAAGCTGTTTCATTCCCTGCTGATAATCCTCTTCTCTTCCCTGCTGTTTTTCTTCCAGCAGCTTTTTATATTCCTGACCTTCCGGAGTGTCGTAGAGGTCTTCCACAGCCTCTTCCACTTCGACATAGATCTCTTCCTGCCGTTCCTCGTCGACTTCCAGCTCTTTTGCCTTTTCCACGAAAGCATCCACGCCATGCTCCATATAAACAGCGTACAGAAGGCTCTTCACCGCACCCATCGTGTGCAGTTTTCCATAGGCAATCTCAAAGCACCGGATTGCTTCTTCCATCTGAAACAGTCTCGCATAGGCACATCCCATGTTGTGATAGATTTCCCCGATAAACTGTTTTCCTAGAAGGATCTCCTGGTGAGGAAGTTCCGGATCTGCTGCCACTTCTTCCTGTTTTTCTTCCTGCAAAGAAGTAGCATCTGTCTCCGATGTATCTTCTTCCGGTTTCTCTGCCTCCTCGACATTCTCCGTTTCCGCACGCTCTTCCGGATCTTCCACCATATCGATCGTGATCGCAACCGGAGACTCCGTCTCTGCCGCTTCCTCTGTTTTTGTTTCTGTCGATGCTTCTGTAGTTTCCGCCTCCTGCACGGTTTCTGCCTTTTCTGCTGCAACCGTCTCCGGTTTCCGGATATCTGTCACCGCTGCCTCGTCCTCTGTCTCCTGGCGGAGTGCTTTCTGATAAACCTTGATGGCATTCACGTATTTTCCGTGTTCCATCAGATAATCGCCTTTTCGCTTCTGGCGCAGCACTTCCGGTTCTTTTGCAAGCTGCTGGATCTGCTGATTCAGTTTGCGGAACTCTTCCAGAGACAGATAATTGATCTCTTTGAACACCGGAAGAATAAAATCTCCCACTTTCATATCATCGTCATCCAGATGCTTATACAGATTGTCTGCCAGCTTTTTCAGTCCCAGCTGATCCCGGATCCAGAAACACAGTTCCTCGTTCAGGATCGTGCTGTCCAGCAGATAGATGTTATGATAAAAATAAAAGCACAGTTCTTCAATGGAATAAATATTTGTACTGATGTTTTCAATATAGTAAGGCAGTTTCGCCCGTTTTACCTGACATAAAATATATCCGCTCATTCTTCTGCCCCCCGACTCTTCATCGTCTCATGCCATGTGAGATTGCTTGACGGATACAGATCACCGAATCCCATATCTATCACATCAATCCTGCATTCGTCCGCTGCGGTAAATTCCAGATGTACATGCAGTCTCGTCGCTTTCGCCGGACGCTCCGGGAGTCCCGGCAGAGACATACTGTAACGCACTTTTCTTGTATTTTCCATATCAGACACGACAAATTCCAGTTCCCGGGTATCGTCCAGAATAATCTCGCAGTCTCCCATCGCCTCGTACCAGTTGACACCGGACACGATCAGCGGGTGATACGCCGGTGTTCCGAACACCGTCATCTCCATACCGACATTTTCCCGCACCAGATCATTGCCCACATACAGATAGCCTTTCAGATTCCGCTCTTCCGTCTTTTCTTTTGCCGCATAGCAGGCTCCCTTGGAAAACAGGTTGTTTCCGTAAAATACCCGGCGCTGGTGCTTACAGAGTTCTGCCACGGATTTTTCCGCCCATTCGCGTTCAAACCCGTCACCCACCAGATAAATACTCGAGTACACTTCATTTTCCAGAGATTCCATCACAAACTGGCAGAAGTCCACATCGCGCTGCAGCGCTTCCGTATGAAGCGTGGTATGCTCGCCTCTTCTCACGCCGACGCGCACCGGACGGCTGCTCCGGTTCATCTCCAGTTTTGCATAAGATACCGCATCCTGATCAAAGATAAACAGTCCTACATTCCGGCTCCAGATCTCCGGTTTCTGGTATAACGTATGATAATAGAAACTTTCCTCATAATCCTGCAGGAAACAGCGGTTTCTTGGAAATCCCATCTCCTGGCATGCCACCCGGATGTTTTCCACCATCGGACGCGTCAGCACCGGCGTGGTGATCATCAGTCCGCTGATGCTTTTTACCAGATCCGGAACGCCAAGGATGCGAAGCGCATTGCCGATGAATTTTCCGAGAAGTTCTCCGACCTTCCATGTGGCTCCGTCCACTTCCACCGTCTCCTGTTCGAGACACAGTGTATACAGATTGTCCACAGCGATCTCATCCTGCTGCTCCACAAAATACTCCACTTCCAATCCGAAATGCCATTCATCCTCTCCCGGCTTCTTACTGAGTGCATTCGGGAAAGTATACTGTCCGGTTCCCACCTTCACTGGCAGGGAAACCGGTTCTCCCTCACGGCGGTCGTAATAACACAGCTGTGAGACTTTCTCCCCAAAATCAAATCCTACCAATATATTCCTGACTTCGTTCATTTTTCCGCCTCCATCCGTGTCTTATGCATGGAGTACCGGGAACATTTTTCTTGCAAAATGTTCTCTCTGCAGGTACTGTTCCATCGCTTTCTCTGTCTGTTCACTCCGTCCGAGTTTCTGACCTGCCAGCATCTGATTGATCAGCTGGTACTTCGTATTTCCCTCCTGTAAGGACTCTTCCATCGTCAGAAGTTTTTTATCGGTCTGTCTCGTATCATCCGGCAGTTCCACCGTCAGATAATACTCCAGCGTTTCTCCGTAAAATAACAGGAATTCTTTCACAAAGATGCCCTGATACATATTTTTCATCGGTTCACTCTTAAAACTCTCACCGGTGTCGTTGTCCCGGATCAGACGGTAATGGATCGTCACCCTTGCGCCCGCCGGATACTGTACCTCGACGAACTGTTTGTCATCCATCTGATACGGCTTGGTCAGTCTTGCCGGGAATTTGCGGTAAAATGCAAAACGCAGACTGTTTTCGGTGCACTCTTCGAGGATCTGATCTGCCAGTTTTTCCTGTTTTTCTGTATAAGTATCCAGACTTGCATAATATTTCAGAAGTGCCAGATGACAGATCCGGTCGACTTCCAGTTTTCTCTCACAGCACTGTTCCAGACACCGGAAAATATAAGGATCTGTCTCTTTTTTGCCCAGGAAATATCCGTATGCCCAGAAGGAACTATAGGCAAGTGCCACCGATTCTTTTCCTTTCTGCGCCATGTACTGTTCAAGCATCGCAGCACCCTGCCGCAGATAGACACGGCCAAACATCGAAAGCAGAAGGATCTCTTCTTCCAGTGCATAGGTATCCAGCTGGAAACCACGCATCCGCTCCCATAAAAGTGCCATCTGTTCCACAGAACCCAGCAGATTGTCACTCAGATACAGCAGGATGACTTCATTGTAAAGTCCCTGTTCAAATACATGCTGTGCCAGATAGACCAGTTCTTCCTGTTCCACAAAATCATAATCCAGGATCAGGTAGCTCGTAAGCTTCATCAGGCTTTCCGCACCGATTCCTTCGTATCCGTAACGGCTGATGATCTCCAGTGCCATCGCATACATGCCTTTCTGGATCAGGATCTCACACAGCAGCACTTTGTCCACGCTTGCAAATGTCATCAGATCCATCTTTTTCAGATAGGTATCCAGCGTATCATCTCCCGCATGTGCCGCGTAATATTTCAGGATCTTTCTGCATATCGTATGGCGATAAGACTCCTGGAATTCCGGCATCTGTACGATGTGCTGATAACAGCCCAGCGTTTCCAGGGTGATCGGTTTTTTGCCGTCATTCTGGCATACTGCCAGTAAAAATCCCGGTGTGGTCACATCCAGTGTCACGCATGGCTCCAGATAGGATTCTTCATCCATCAGTTTTTGCAGATTGTAATCTACTGTTGTTGCATATCTTCTTCGTTTTTCATCTTCAAACAGAATTCTCGCATCCGGGGTATACAGCTGAATATATGCCGCTCCGTCCGTACACGGATAACTTTGTTCTTCTTTCAGTTCTCCGTGGCATACGATCACGCTGCGGATCTTCGGATCATCACAGTACACCCGATAGGAGAACATCACTTTTGCCAGTGCCTCCCCGAGTGCCGGTGTGGCGATCTCCCCGATACATTCCTGATAGATCGTCGCGTAATCCTCACTGATCTTTCCTTCCATCAGTGCTTCCTGTGCGAACGCTTCCATCGCTTTGCGATAATTCTGATAGGTTGTTCTGTCTACTCCTTTGTTGCGGATCACATTTGCATACACGGATGCACGTTTTCTGCTGCTTAATGTATTGTTGTATACAAAGTACATACGGATAACCTGTGGCAGAACACTCTGGAAGCCCTGCGGCATGGTTTCGATATAATATTCATATAACCGTGTGATCCGGATGTCTGCTTCCACCGCCAGCTGATACCAGCGGAAATATTCATTCTTTGTCGGCTGACCCTTCATGATGTATTTGCAGATATGATCCACCATATCATTGTCCGGGTATGCCTCGTAGCATTTTACCAGAAGACGGTAGATCACCGGCTGGAAATTCTTCACGTATTCGGAGAGATGTCCGATCCGCATGGTCAGTTCTTCATTTAATCTGCCATGGCGTGCCACATAGTGAAGTACCTGTACCATAAACGGAGACAGTTTCTTGAGATATCCGGCTTCTTTTTCCAGTTTTTCATACGCTGCCAGATACAGAAATGGGCTTCTGCATCCGAGATCAAACAGTTCTTCGAGCATATACATCTGTCTGCCCGGTGCATGCCGGTATTCCTCGGAAGTATCCATCAGCACCCGCAGGATCGAATAGCTGCCCGGATTCATCCGGTAGAGATTTTCGATCCGGGTCTGCGCTGTCATCTCCTGATCCGGTGTTGCCACGGATGCTTTCACAGCCATCGCGAGATACCAGGCTTCCTCTTCCATCTGTTCCTGCGTAAATTTCAGTTCCCGGAGCGGCCACAGCACCGATTTTGCATTTGCCAGATCTCCGGTCTGCTCATAGATATAGGCTTCCATCAGCTGCTGTTTCGGATAATAGCATCCGAGGTTTCTGAGTCTCTCCAGTTCTTTTAAGGAATCCTCTTTCCACTCGTCCTGTCCGATCTCTCCCAGCATGTATTTTTCATACAGACCGGCCAATGCCGCCTGTCCTTTTTTCTCATACATCCGGGTGCTCAGTTCATAGGACACATTGCCGGAGGCTTTCACTTCATATACATACGTTCCGTACACGGTTTTGATCCGGATCTGACCGTATTTTCTTCCATTTCCCAGTTTTTCTTTCCGGATCAGGTATTCCAGACCGTAAACACTTCCGATGAAATCCTCGTTGGTGATCACTTTCTTTTCCACTTCCAGAAAATCCCCGGTCACTTCCACTTCCATGTGGGTGTAGCCCCAGGTACTCTTATACAGATTCAGACAATCCTTGACTGTGGTATCCAGATGATCCCAGGTCTGCTCGGTTTTCTCCAGACGCAGCGTCACCGGTTCTTTTTTTCCGGTTCCGATCAGAAATTCCTCCATATGCTGATAGGTAACCGGATTCTGTGACATGCCGCGGTAAAGGCTTTCATAGCTCGGATTTTCTCCCTGCAGCACTTTCAGAAAGCTCTCACTGGTATAAAGGCGGAATGCCTCCCGGTAATCGCTCTCTGCCAGTTTGATAAATGCTTCCAGACTGTCGATGGCTCCGCGGGATGTCTGGATCCCGTCATCGGTGATCACCGCGTGTACCGGCACCTGATATTCTCCAAGATTGCTGTTGATCGTGATCACACCATCCACCGTATCCCCGGCGGAAAGTCCCTTCACATCCAGTCCGTAGGGGATGCATACGGTTGTGCCCGAAAATTTTTCTTTTGCCAGCAGTACCCGGCGGTTGGATGACATGGTCATTCCTTTGATCCTGCGGTTATCCTCCGCCGCCACATGCAATTCTCCCCGGACATTTTCCCCCTCATTGGTTGTAAGGTTGATCTGTGCATCGGAAAGAGTCAGCTTTGGTACTTCATATTCAAATCTTCCGTTTAGTAACTGTTCCATTCTTCTTTTCAAAGTATCCACCTGCGCTTCTTCTTTTATCGACCTTGACTATTTTTTTCTTACCATTATAATGAAACTGATATTATTGTTATCCGTTTCATGTTCTTTTGCAGAATCTCCTGCAAAAATACTCATAATTATATTTATTATACACTACGCAAAACTTTGTTGCAAGGAAAGAGGGATATTATGATTAAACACAAAGATCATTTTCACGGCAGTGACCTGGAAGCCATCGAAAAATATTATCATATCAAAAAGGAGGATATCGTCAGCTTCAGTGCGAATGTCAATCCGCTGGGAATTTCTTACCAGCTGCGTTCCACGCTGGCAGACAATCTGGATGCGATCACAACCTATCCGGACCGGGAATACACGGCTCTTCGCACCTGCATCGCAACGTATGCGGGCACACAGCCGGAAAATGTGATCGTCGGAAATGGTTCTACCGAGTTGATTTCTCTGTTTATCCAGACGAAGCATCCGAAAAAAGCGCTGGTGCTTGGACCGACGTATTCGGAGTATGAACGGGAGATAGCGCTTGGCGGCGGTACGACACTGTATTATCCGTTAAAAGAAGAAAATGGGTTCCATATGGATGTGGAAGACTTCTGCAAGCATCTGTCGGATCAGCTGGAACTTCTGGTGCTCTGTAACCCGAACAATCCGACTTCCACCGCAATCACCTGCAGCCAGATGCGCCGGATCCTCGATGCCTGTCTGCAATATGGAATTTTCGTGATGGTCGATGAGACGTATGTGGAGTTTGCGCCGGAGGAGAAAGAAGTGACGAGTATTCCGCTGACGAATTATTATACGAATCTGATCATTCTTCGCGGTACTTCGAAGTTTTTCGCGGCTCCGGGACTGCGTCTGGGATATGCGGTAACGGGAAATCAGGATCTGATCAAGGCGATCAATACGCGAAAGAATCCGTGGACGATCAATTCGCTGGCGGAGATTGCCGGACGGCTGATGTTTCCGGATGAGGAGTATATTCAGCATACAAGAGAGCTGATTTCCGGGGAGAGGGATCGGTTGTTTCACGAGTTATCGACGTGGGACAGTGTGACGGTTTATGAGGCTTCGGCAAATTTTATCCTGATGAAGATCCGCAAACCTGGAGTTACTTCACAGGATCTGTTCGATCATTGTATCCGGAAGGGACTGATGATCCGGGATTGTTCTACATTTCCGTTTTTGGATGATCATTTTGTGAGATTTTGCGTGATGCTGCCGGAGCAGAATGAGAGGTTGTTGGAGGCGTTTAGAGAGGTGCTGCTTTAAGCTTTTTCTGAAAATTTCCCTGATATCTGCCGAAGAATATAGAGTTGGAACAGCAAATAACAAAGAATGTGCCTTGGCACATTCTGAGAGTGCTTCAAGTTTTGTGTAAACAGAAAAAACTGATATAAGATATATCATTAGTTGACGGTGTGAATTTTTCTGTAAATTCACACCGTCAAAATGTCACTTTTTATCAAAGTCTCTTGTGGAAATTATTCCATTATAAAATTTTGCATTGGTATAGATCAGGTAATCTGATACATCCTCTATTAAAGCAGTCCCAGACTTGTTCGCAAGATGCGCTGTTAATATTACCTTATAATTGGCATATTGAGCCTGAGTACCTAGATCTTCAAGTGCTTTATCTGACTTGACAAAATAAGAGAAATCAATCTTAAGCGGTTCCGTGGCAAGATTTTTTACCTGCTCGGATGTCAATTGTATCTTAAACTCATACTTTGTATGCGGTTTCGTCATCGTATTTGTTACTGATCTGGAGATTGATTCCCGTACCGGCCGACATACGCACCTTCGTCGTATGCCGGCCGGTATTGTATACATACCATGCATATGTGGCTGCCATCGCTGCCAGCAGTGCGATAAAAAAGACCAGAACCGCAACAGTGAATCTTCCTTTCAGCTGTTTCGCATTATTCCCCTGTTCTGCTGTATTCATACTCGTAATACGCGGTTTCTCCCTTTCTCTGTTTTCGTAACGGTTTCAGCCGTTTGTCAATTATTTTTTCCCTTCTGAAATCTTTTTTATGATATCATGCTAATATTTTCTTTTCAATTACATATGTTGCTTTCAATTATTTTTTTCTGTTTATTGAAAATCAAACAGCGAAATCTGGTTCGATTCCGGGATATCGCCGAAAATATGCAGGTCATCCATAAAGTCGATAACGCTCTTGCTGACCTTTGTCCGCTGCCGGAAATCATCTTTCGACAAAAACTGTCCGTCACGCGCCGCAAGCACTACCGCGTCAGCCGCCTTATCTCCCAGTCCTTCGATGCTGTCCAGCGCCGGCATCAGCTTGCCGTCCACAACCTGGAACCGGTGTGCCTGTGCCTTGTAAAGATCCACCTCCGTAAACGAAAATCCTCTCGCATACATCTCCTGCACGATTTTCATATCTTTTACGGTATCCTGTTCTTTCTTCGTCAGTGTGTCGCTCCGCTTCTTATAATCTGCCATATAATATTCCAGACGCTCCCGTCCCATACACATCAGTTCATAGGAAAATGCAGAAGCACGGATGCTGAAATAAGCCGCATAATAAGCCAGCGGATAAAAGATCTTATAGTACGCGATCCGGTACGCCATCATAACGTACGCCGCCGCATGCGCTTTCGGGAACATGTATTTAATCTTCTTACACGACCAGATATACCAGTCCGGCACATCGTGGGCTTTCATCTCCTCTTCCCACTCCGGTTTCAGTCCCTTACCCTTACGGACACTCTCCATGATGGTAAACGAAAGCTCACTCTCCAGTCCCTTGTTGATCAGATAGATCATGATATCGTCACGGGTACAGATCGCCGTGGAAATCGTCGCCTTTCCTTCCTCGATCAGCGTCTGCGCATTGCCCAGCCATACATCCGTACCATGCGACAGACCGGAAATACGGATCAGATCGGAAAATGAGGTCGGTTTGGTATCCAGAAGCATCTGGATAACGAAATCCGTACCAAACTCCGGGATGCCAAGACACCCCAGCGGGCATCCGCCGATATCTTCCGGTGTGATTCCCAGTGCCTCCGTACTCTTAAATAACGACATGACGCTCTGATCATCCAGCGGTACCTGCTGTGCATCAAAATGTGTGATATCTTCCAGCATACGGATCATGGTCGGATCATCGTGTCCCAGAATATCCAGCTTCAGCAGGTTCGCGTCGATGGAATGGTAATCAAAATGCGTCGTGATAATATCGGTATTCACATCATTTGCCGGATGCTGTACCGGGGTGAAGGAATTGATATCTTCACCGAACGGAAGAACGATGATACCGCCCGGATGCTGTCCGGTGGTTCGCCGGATACCCGTACATCCCTGTACGATCCGGTCGATCTCGCAGTTTCGCTTGTGCACGCCACGCTCTTCGTAATAATTTTTCACATAACCGAACGCTGTCTTATCCGCCAGCGTACCGATGGTTCCGGCACGGAAGGTCTGTCCCGCACCGAAGATAACCTCTGTATATTTGTGTGCCTTACTCTGGTACTCACCGGAGAAATTCAGGTCGATATCCGGCTCCTTGTTTCCCTTAAATCCAAGGAACGTCTCAAACGGAATATCAAATCCCATCTTCTTTAACGGTTTTCCGCACCGCGGGCATACCTTATCCGGCATGTCACAACCGGCACGACCGGAGTATTCTTTCACTTCGTCCGAGTCAAAATCCACATAATAGCACTCGCCGCACAGATAATGCGGGCTCAGCGGATTTACCTCCGTGATTCCCGCCATCGTGGCAACAAAAGAAGAACCTACCGATCCTCGGGAACCTACCAGATAGCCGTCCTCGTTGGATTTCCACACCAGTTTCTGTGCGATGATGTACATAACGGCATAACCGTTGGAGATGATGGAGTTCAGCTCCCTCTCCAGACGCGCCGATACGATTTCCGGAAGATCGGGTCCGTAGATCGTATGTGCCTCGTTATAACAGATATCACGGAGCATCTGGTCTGAATTTTCAATGACCGGCGGGAATTTACCGTCTCGGATCGGGCAGACGCGGTCACACACATCCGCGATCTTGTTCGGGTTTGTGATGACAACCTCTTCCGCCTTCTCCGCTCCCAGATATTCGAATTCTTTTAACATTTCTTCTGTGGTCCGCAGATACAGCGGCGCCTGATCATCCGCATCACTGAATCCTTTTCCGGTCATGATGATTCTTCGGTAAACTTCATCCTCCGGATCAATAAAATGCACATCGCAGGTCGCAACCACCGGTTTCTGGAACTGTTCACCAAGCTTTACGATTCGCCGGTTCAGATCCCGCAGATCTTCCTCGCAGGTTACATTGTCCCGGTTTTCGTCCCGCACCATGAACATGTTATTGCCGATCGGCTGAATCTCCAGATAATCGTAGAATTCTACCAGACGGGCAATCTCCGATTCCGGCTCATCCCTTAAAATCGCCTGGAACAGTTCTCCCGCCTCGCAGGCAGATCCGATCATCAGCCCTTCTTTGTATTGCAGATAGACACTCTTCGGGATCCTCGGCCGCCGGTTATAATACTCCAGATGGGATTTTGACACCAGACGATACAGGTTCACACGTCCCACCTCGCTGGTTGCCAGAATGATCGCATGATAGGTCGGCAGTTTTTTGATCGTATGCTCCGAGAGTTTTCCCGCCTCATTTAACGCATCCAGATCAAAGATGTCTCTTTCTTTGCACATTTTAATGAATTTTACAAAAATTTCCGCCGTACATGCCGCATCGTCCACCGCGCGGTGATGGTTCAGCAGGGAAATATTCAGCGCCTTCGCCACCGTATCCAGCTTGAACCGGTTCAGTCCCGGCAGAAGCATCCGGGCAAGACCTACTGTATCCACATAGGTAAATTCCTGTTCGATGCCAAGCCGCTTGCAGTTTTCGATGATAAAACTCATATCAAATCCGGCATTGTGTGCCACCATGACCGCACCTTTGGAAAATTCCAGGAATTTCGGCAGCACGTCTTCGATTGTCTCCGCGTCCACCACCATGCTGTCATTGATGCTGGTCAGCTGCTCGATCTTAAATGGAATCGGCACCTGCGGATTGACAAAGACGGAAAAACGATCCACGATAGAACCCTTTTCCACACGCACCGCACCGATCTCGATGATCCGGTTTGCCACCGGACTGAAACCGGTTGTCTCGATATCAAATACGACATATGGATCATCCAAACTCTGCCCCTTGCTTCCGGTGACCATGCCTTTCACATCATCTACCAGATATGCCTCCACGCCGTAAATGACTTTAAACGGCGGATAGACCTGTTTCATCTCATCCTTCGTCGCCTCCGGATGATCTTTCTGGTACTGTTTGCGGTAATCGCTGACGATATCGTCATACGCATGGTTTGCCTCCGGGAAGGACTGTACCACCCCGTGATCTGTGATTGCGATGGCTGGATGTCCCCATTTGTAGGCGCGTTTTACCAACACACTCGCATCGGTAACGCCATCCATATCACTCATCTTTGTATGGCAGTGCAGTTCCACACGTTTTTCCGGGCTGTTGTCCATCCGGCTGGTGGTAAAATCACTGATTTTCTTGATGCCCGCCAGGGAACCGATCGTGATTTCATGGTCGAACTTGTCGATCGTGGTCACACCTTTCAGCTTCAGAAAAGCACCTTTTTTGATCGCACCGCTGATCTCCGGCACCTGCTCGTTGTGCAGGAACATCTTTACCGTGATCGTGTCGGTAAAGTCTGTGATGTTGAACATGTAGATGGTCTTCTCGTTTCGGATCTCTCTGGCTTCCACGGAGGTTACCTGTCCACGGATCGTGATCTCACCCATCTCTCCGGCGATGGAATCAATCGTGATCGCATCATCGTCAAAATCTCTTCCGTAGATCACATCCGGGTTGTCCGAACGTTTCAGCGGGCGCGGGCCATCACCGTAACGGCCTTTCTGGAAATTGCCGCGACCGCTGTTTCTTCCACCGTTCCGATCCCGGAAGCCGCCTTTGTTCGCATCTTTCCCTTTTCCTGCCGGCTGTTTTCCACCGTCCGCACCGGTTTTCTGTGGTGCTTTCCCCTGTGGTTTCTGTTCTTTTCCATCGGCTCCGATCACCCGGTCTTCGGCAAACGGGGCTTCCACACCCTGCCCGGACAGATCTTCCTCTGCATCTCTGTCACGGTTTTTGTTACCGACTTTGGAATGTAACAGAATCTGTCTGGCTTCCTCCTGGATCCGCAGTTCACTGTTCTTTCTGCTCTTACTTTCCACCGGTTTCCGATACGCCGGATGTACTTTCAGGTTAAAACCACAGCGTTCACAGAAAATCTTTTCCAGCACCCGCACCAGTTCGTGCTCCCGGTCTCTCGCGATCACTGAATCGTTCATCACCAGATTCATCGTCTCCGGATCGCTGAATGTGATCTGTGCGGTATAAAACATGTTATATTCCAGTGCACTGTACTGCTTTAATTCCAGCAGAATACTCTGGCGGTACACATCCAGGAAATTTTCCGGCGTATACTGGCTGGAGAGCTGGAATTTTTCGATAATTTTCACCTGCAGAGGTGCATTGGCAAAAAACTGTTCTTTGATCGCCGCTTCCAGATGATAAATATGCTTTTTATGAATCCACTGCCTACTCAGAACATAAACCCGCAGACAGTCCTTCTGCGGGTTTATCGCTACTTTCATTACTTTTACTTCCCCCAGCAGGCTTTCCAGTTCCGGATCCACCTTCAACTGGGGAAATACATCTAAAAATTCTTTTTCTGTCATCATGTCTCATTCACCACTTATGCATTCCAGTGAAGTAACTCATCCCGGAGTGTCTCCAAAAGCTGATCCTCCGGTACTTTTTTGATAATCTCTCCTTTTTTGATCAGAAGTCCCACACCTTTTCCTCCGGCGATTCCGATATCCGCTTCCTTCGCTTCTCCCGGTCCGTTTACCACGCAGCCCATAACAGCCACTTTGATATCCAGAGGAATATCCTGTACCATATCTTCTACTTTGTTGGCAAGACCGATCAGATCGATCTGCGTTCTTCCGCAGGTCGGACAGGATACCACTTCGATGCCGCCGTTTCGAAGTCCCAGTGTCTTCAGGATCCGTTTGGCGGATTTGACTTCTTCGAGCGGATCTCCGGTCAGGGATACACGGATCGTATCGCCGATGCCCTGATAGAGAATGATGCCGAGTCCTACGGCAGACTTGATATTTCCGGAAAACAGGGTTCCCGCCTCGGTGATTCCCACATGGAGCGGATAATCGGTCTTTTGGGCAATCAGTTCGTGTGCTTTTGCACACATCAGAACATCCGAAGATTTGATGCTGATCACCAGCTGATCGTAACCCATATCCTCAATGATCTTTACTTTGTCAAGCGCACTCTCCACCAGACCTTCTGCGGTCACACCGTGGTACTTTTCCACCAGTTCTTTCTCGAGAGAACCGCTATTTACACCGACACGGATCGGAATCTGGCGTTCTTTCGCCACATCGACCACCGCCTGGATGCGCTCCCGGCTTCCGATATTACCCGGATTGATACGGATCTTGTCCGCACCGTTTTCCATCGCTGCGATCGCCAGTTTATAATCAAAATGAATGTCTGCCACCAGTGGGATATGGATCTGTTTTTTGATCTCCCCCAGTGCTTTTGCGGCCTCCATCGTAGGCACAGCGCAGCGGATGATCTGACATCCCGCCTTCTCCAGTGCCAGAATCTGTGCGACCGTTGCCGCCACATCTTCTGTTTTTGTATTCGTCATCGACTGGATCAGTACCGGATGACCGCCGCCGATCACCTGATTTCCGATTTTAATTGTTTTTGTATGTTCGCGATACATTGCTGCACCTTCCTTTTTTGTTTATTACCGAATTTCCAGCAGTTTGTTTTTCAGTTCATCTTCCATCTTGCGAAGTTCCACTTCTGCTGCCTGCCGTTTCACTCTGCCGTCTGCCTGGATCTGCATCACTTCATCCAGTGTGGAGAACAGGGATGCATTTGTATTCTGCAGGGTTTCCAGATCTACGATACCGCGCTCGGATTCTTTTGCAGCTTCCACGGATGCCACTTTCAGCACTTCTGCATTCTTTCTTAATAGGTCGTTGGTCATATCCGTAACCTGACGCTGTGCTTTCGCTGCCTGAGACGCATGTTCCACACCGAGTGCCAGAACCATCTGACTCTTCCACAGCGGAATCGTGTTGACTACGGTTGTCTGGATCTTTTCTACCATCATGGTATCACTGTTTTGTACCAGACGGATCTGCGGTGCGGTCTGGATCGAGATCATCCGGGTCAGTTCCAGATCATGGATCTTCTTTTCGAAGCGGTCACACAGTCCAACCAGATCTTTGACTGCCTGTGCGTCCTCCGGCTGTCCACTCGCCTGTGCTTTCGCCATGAGCTGCGCCAGTTCGGTGGTCTTTACTTCTTCCAGTTTCTTCTTTCCTGCCAGAATATACATGGAAAGTTCTTTAAAATAAAGCAGGTTCTGCTCATACATATGATCCAGCATCGCCACATCTTTCATCAGTTGTGTCTGATGATTTTCCAGTGCGGTACAGATCTTTTCCACATTATTTTCTACTTTTTCGTATTTTGTCTTCATCGTGGTGATCTTATCCACCGGTTTCTTTAAGAAAGAGAAAAATCCTTTTTCTTCTTCCTGTGCGTCAAAACTTTTCAGTTCCGTCACCACATTGCTCAGCATATCGCCCACAGATCCCAGATCTTTGGTCTTTACATTTTCCAGTGCTTTCTCGGAAAAATCAGCCATCTTTTTCTGGGTTCCCGCACCATACTGCAGGATGCCGTTGGTATTGCGAATGTCGATCTGTTTCGCGAAGCTTTCCACCATCTGACGCTCTTTATCATTTAACATGCTGTCGTCCAGTTCCGCTTTTTCTTCCTGTACCGGAACGACCGGAGCTTTCTCCTCCGGCACCGGAGCCGGATCAAAGGTCAGGGTTGGCATCTCCATCTCATCTAAGGTACTCATATTTGTTCCTCCTCATCTCTTCTCTGCATATTCAGATTCTTTTTTCCCGTTGCCGACAAATGCATTTTCATTCTTTACTGCTGTTTTCTGTCTTCAGCACTCTGTTCAAAGGCTCCTTTTGTCAGTCCTTCCTGCGCAAACATCGAATGTAATACGGAAATATCCGAAGAAATGTCCATCGCACGCTCTTCAAAGAAGCTGTTCAACAGTTTTTCAAATGCCTGGTTGATCGTATCCAGGGTGTCTTCAATCTCTTTTTTGGTCTTTTCGTTCTGCTCCGTCCGGAAACTGTCCAGTTCGATTTCCCGGTAAGCATCCACCAGTTTTCTTGTCGTCGGCAGATAATAGTTCATAAATCTGCGAAGATCGGAAGCCAGATCCGGCTGTTTTTCCACTTCCTGGAAGATCCGGGTGATAATCGCCTCAAGGCGGCTCAGTTTTCTTGTGATCTCTTCTCCCGGAAGATCATCGTTACATTTGCGGATATAGGCAATGTATTCCTGTCCTTCTTCAAGGATCTTTCTGCACTCTTCCGGCATCCGGGAGCGCTGTTCTTTCTGTTGCTGCTGTTGCATCTGTACCGTTTTCGCCTGTTCTTCGGTCTCAAGATACTGCTGATACATCGCATCCGTGACGATCAGACAGGTTTCTTTCTGATCCAGGTGTCCCTGCCGGAACATTTTTTTATCGATCATCAGTTTCAGATCTTTGCGGACTTTTTCTTCTGTCTTTCCGGTCTTATCTGCCAGTTCTTTGATGTTGCAGTATGCCCGGTCACCGATCTGCTGTACATACTGCCGGAATCTTTTTACACGACCGCGGAGTACAGATCCGGTGATTCCCATGCCGAGACTTCCCGCTGTGATCACTCCCAGAATAGAGGTTCCGATAATTTCCGGTGCATGCGGAAAGATCGCTGTCACGATTCCCATAATGATCGTACTGAGTGCAAATACCCCGGTCAGAGAATATCCGGTGATGGCAAGAACCGTTCCTGTGATTCTTCCCGGCGGATTCGGTGAATAAATTGCAGGCAGCTGTTTTCCCTGCTGCGCCTGCTTCCATGCTCCCGATTGATACGCCGGTGCCTGATTTTTTCCATAGTTTGTCCGGTATGTCACCTCAGTTTTTCGCCATCCGGTACTTCCCGACTCTCTCCAGGCTTCTTTCCACTCCCGCTGCGCGGTCTGCATGCCTTCCTTGAAGCCTTCCTGCAAGCCGTTTCCTGCCTGCCGCATGCCCTCTTTGAAGCCATTTTGCAGTTTTCCGCCCATATTGTACACTTCCTGTACGGATGCGCTGACCGTCTTTCGAACCTGTTCGTTTAACTGCTGATAGTCCCCGCTGTTGATGGCATCCTGGACAACTTTCATAAAATCGCTTCCATTATTATTTTTCTGATCCTGCCAATCGTTTTTTTCCATGTTGACCCAATGTCCTCCCGGTCTTTCCTGTTGCTTTCTTTTTTCGCAACTTTTCAGTAACCTCACAGTTGCCTTTTTTTCTTATTACTTTCTCTCGTATTTTACAAATGTATATTCCAGATCAAAATACGTCTGTTCATCGCTGGATGCAGTGATTTCCCACTCCGGATCCTCGTCCAGATTCGGAAAATGAGTATCCGCCTCAAAAGCGAAATCAATCTTGGTCACATGCGCCACATCACAGTATGGAAGCAGTTCTTCATAAACTTTTCCTCCACCGATGACGTAGATCTCATCATCATCATATTTCTTCAGTTCTTCCAGAACTTCATCGATGCTGTGCACGATCACTGCATCTTTCACCTGATAATTTTTATCGCTGGTCAGTACCACGTTGGTTCTGTTTTTTAAAGGCAGTCCGTTCGGAAAGCTCTCGAGTGTCTTTCTTCCCATGACAACGACTTTTCCCATGGTTTCCTGACGGAAAAATTTCATATCGGAAGGGATGCTCACCAGAAGTTTGTTATCTTTTCCGATGCCCCAGTTTTTATCTGCTGCTACAATAAGATTCATTGTTTTTCTCCTGTCTTATACATTTCTCACTTTCACCCGAAAATCCGTTCTTTCTTTATGATTCCGGGGGAAATTCTGTTCTTTTTCTCGTAATTTCTGCAAACCTGCTACAGTTACGCATCACATTTTATTTACAATTTCCCGCATCTACACAGTCTTACACAGCGATCGGGATATTTTTAATCTGTGGTCCGGTTACATAATCTTCCACATGGAGATCATCCACGGTAAATGCATAGAAATCCTTAACTTCCGGATTCAGCCATACCTTTGGTGCCGGATGGGTTTCTCTGCTGATCAGTTCTTTTACCAGCGGAATATGGCGGTCATAAATATGTGCGTCCGCGATCACATGGAGCAGTTCGCCCGCTTTCATATCGCACACCTGTGCGATCATCATCAGAAGCAGTGCATACTGGCAGACATTCCAGTTGTTCGCCGCCAGCACATCGTTGGAGCGCTGGTTTAACACACCGTTCAGTGTCAGTTTGTCGCTGTCTTTTTCTTTTGTCACGTTAAATGTCATCGAATACGCACACGGATACAGGTTCATCTCATGAAGATCCTGATGTACATAAATATTGGTCATGATTCTCCTGCTGTAAGGGTTGTTTTTCAGATCGTATAACACACGGTCGACCTGATCCATCATGCCTTCTTTATACTGATGTTTCACTCCCAGCTGATACCCGTAGGCTTTTCCGATGGAGCCGTCCTCGTCTGCCCAGCTGTCCCAGATATGGCTGTTCAGATCATGAATGTTGTTTGATTTTTTCTGCCAGATCCACAGAATCTCGTCAAACGCGCTTTTCAGCGCCGTTCTCCGAAGCGTCAGCGCCGGAAATTCTTTCGACAGATCGTACCGGTTGACCACGCCAAACCGTTTGATCGTATAAGCACTCTCCCCGGTATCTTCCCACACCGGACGTACTTTTTCTCCTTCCGTGCTTAATCCGTTATCGATAATATCCTGACACATGCGGATAAATAAATCATCTGCGTAACTCATTGTTTTCCTCCTTGTTCGAACCGGCGTTTTGCCTGTTCGGAATCACTGATTTTATTATAATATAGTGGTAGTTCTAATTCAATCTTATTCTGTCTGTTCCGCTCATCTGTTTTACTGTTTTCAGACAGTCTGTTATTTCTATCTCTCTTATGATTGATCAGCTCACATCGCAACCATTTTTTACAGCAAAATCCTGAACTTTTGCATGATACTACTTTTGTCTCAATCAGCGTTCCTGCATCTTTTTTCTCTTTTGCTTTCTCTTTCGTTTCCGCTCTCTTTCCAGTTCTTTCGTACTCTTCACGGCTGCCCAGCCGACGATCTGCGTTCCTGTGATACCGATCATCGCACCAAATGTATCGATGCAGACATCCCGCACCGACGGTCCACGCCCTGCCACAAACGACTGATGATATTCATCCGTCGCCGCAAAACCGGCACATAAGAATCCCGCCAGCAAATACAGCCAGATCCCCCGGACACCGTACGCATACAACGGCACACAAAGCGTGATCGCCAGCACACAATATTCGGTCATATGACCGAGTTTTCTTACATAATGATGGTATTTGTTCGCATACATCTCGATCTCACTGTTCGTCAGATCCTTATCCAGCACTTTTGCTCCGACCTCTACCAGTTTTTCACTCACCTGAAAACTCAAATTTCCAGACTCCGTACCGATCTGCGCCGAAAAAGAAAATATCATATACATAACCAGAAGGGCTGGGAGGAAAGATAAGGGTTTCAGGAGGGTGATGATGACTTTATGAAACATGGGTTTACCCCCTTTTTGATTTTTAGATTCGTTGTTTTTGGGTTAAATAGATTTGGTCTATACTATAGCATTTTTCTGAGGATGTGTCAAAGTTTGTTGAGGTAGTGTGTTCAAGTTGTTAAGATAGTATGTTTAAGTTGTTAAGGTAGTATGTTCAAGACGGACGCAGAGGGAGCGGGCAGCAGGGGCGAGGGACGTGGGCAGGGCAACTTTAAGCTAAGCATTAACTCCGACTATATTCACGAGGGTCAGCTGACCCTCGCGAAAGTCTGCGTAAATGCTGGATCTCAAAGCTTGCCCTAAACGCCCACAAAGTGTCCCTCGCCCCTGCTGCCCGCTCCCTCTGCTGACGTTTTCTGGAACTAATACGGGCTGATATGGTTTTGTTGACTTATAAAGCTCTTTTCCCAGATGTCCCCCCTTTTGCAAACAAACAGCGGCAGGTTCCTGATGGAACGTTCGTGCAACACTTTGTGGGCGGTTAGGGGAAGCTTTGAAATCCAGCCCTTACGTAGACTTAGGCTCGAGCGCTCTCGCGAGAGTCTTAGTCGAAGTTAGGGATTAGTTCAAAGTTCCCCTGCCCACGTTGCACGAATGTTCCATCAGGAACCTGCCGCGTCACTTTTTGCATACTATTTGCCTGAACGTTCCATCCGGGATCTGGCGCGTCCCTTTTTTGCATATCCTATCTACACGTTACAAAACTGACTCTGATACAACTGTGCATAGAACCCTTTCTTCTCCAGCAGTTCCTCATGTTTACCAGTCTCCAGGATATGTCCGTCTTTCATAACCAGGATCACATCCGATTCCTTAATAGTTGACAACCGATGTGCCACCACGAAACTTGTCCGTCCTTCCATCAGCTTCTGGAAAGCTTTCTGGATACGGATCTCGGTCATGGTATCGATCGAGGATGTCGCCTCATCCAAAATCAGTACCGGCGGTTTTAACAGCATCAGTCTTGCAATACAAAGCAGCTGTTTCTGTCCCTGGGACAGGCTTCCGCCGTCCTCGCCCATTACCGTGTCATATCCATTCGGAAGACGCTTGATAAAACTGTGGGCGTGTGCCTGTTTGGCTGCTTCGATTACTTCTTCCCTTGTGGCATCCGGTTTGCCGTAAGAGATATTTTCCAGGATGGTACCCGCTTTTAACCAGGTCTCCTGAAGCACCATTCCGTAACTGGAACGGAGACTTTCCCATGTCAGATCCTGAATCGGCACGCCGTCCAGTGTGATCTTACCTTTATTTACATCATAAAAACGCATCAGCAGATTGATCACCGTCGTTTTTCCGCATCCGGTAGGACCGACGATTGCCACACGCTGTCCCGGTTTTACTTCCAGGTTCATATGCTCGATCAGCGGAACCTCACTGGTGTAAGAGAAACTTACATCCTCGAATCCCACACGTCCTTCCACATGATCCAGTGTCTTCGCATCCGGTGCATTTTCCGGTACCGGTTCCTCATCCAGGAACTGGAAGATTCTTCCCGCACATGCCAGCGCGTTCTGAAGCTCTGTTACCACACCGGAGATCTCGTTGAACGGTTTGGTATACTGGTTCGCATAGTTCAGGAAACTGCTCAGCTGACCAACCGTGATTCTTCCCTGGATCGCGGAAAAGGCTCCGAAGATACCAACACCCGTATACACCAGTCCGTTGACAAAACGGGTGGACGGGTTGGTAATGGAAGAAAAGAACGTTGCTTTCAGACTGCATGACTGTAATCTCTGGTTAATGTCATCAAACCGTTCCTCTGCCTCTTTTTCATAGGCAAATGCTTTTACCACCTTCTGGTTTCCAACCATTTCCTCCACCAGAGAGGTCATCTCTGCTCTCGTTTCAGACTGTAACCGGAACATGGTGAAAGTACGTTTTGCGATAAAGTTTGCTACGAAGAACGATAACGGTGTGATCAGTACAACGACCAGTGTAATTCTTCCATCAATAGAGATCATAAATCCCAGAGTTCCGAGGATCGTCATCACGCCGGAAAACAGCTGGGTAAATCCCATCAGCAGACCGTCGGAGAACTGATCCACATCTGTGGAAATCCGGCTGATCGCATCACCCGGCTGGTGTGCATCCATATATCGGAGCGGAAGAATTTCCATATGGGCAAATACGCTTCTGCGGATATCATCCACGATCTTGTACGTCATTTTGTTGGTCAGAAGGCTCATCACCCACTGAGATACCGCGGAAATCGCAGTTATGACTGCCAGCTGGATCAGTACCAGTTTCAGATCTGGAAAACTTACCAGTCCTTTTTCCACCATACAGTCGACACCTTTACCAATCAGGATCGGGGAATACAGGGTAGCCGCTACTGTGACTGCCGCCAGCACCAGAATACTGACCACCAGATACGTATACGGGCGAATCAGTTCCAGGACACGGTTTATGGTCTTTTTATTTTTCATAACTGTGCTACCTCCTGACTGGAAAACTGTGACATACAGATTTCCTTATATACGTTACAATTCTTCAATAATTCCTCATGGGTTCCTTTTCCCACAAGTTTTCCATCATCCAGAACCAGGATCTGGTCTGCATTTTTTACGGTTGCCGCACGCTGGGATACCAGGAATACGGTTGCTTTTTTCGTATTTTCTTTGATGGATCTGCGCAGTGCCGCATCCGTTGCGAAGTCCAGTGCGGATGCACTGTCATCAAGGATCAGGATATCCGGCTCGCCGACCAGTGCTCTCGCGATGGTCAGACGCTGTCTCTGTCCACCGGAGAAGTTTCGTCCGCCGGTTTCCACTTTTTCATCCAGACCTTTCTGTTTTTTCTTCACCACTTCTTCTGCCTGCGCGATCTGTAAGGCTTTCCACAGTTCACTCTCTTTCGCGTCTTTTTTCCGCCACTGCAGATTGCTCCGGATCGTTCCGAGGAACAGAACCGCTTTCTGTGGAACCACACCGATCTTTTCACGCAGATGCTGGAACGTGTAGGTTTTTACATCCTGACCGTCCACCGTCACCGAACCTTCGGTAGCGTCATAGAACCGCGGGATCAGATTGACCAGCGTGGATTTTCCGGATCCGGTACCGCCGATGATACCAATCGTCTCTCCCGGCATCGCAGAAAAACTGATGTCCGTCAGGGAAGCCTCCTGTGCGCCGCCATAGGTAAAGGTCACATGATCAAAGGCAACCCGCGGTTTTCCGCTCTCTTTCGTGCCTTCTTTCGTTCCCTCTTCCATGGAACTGTTTACCTGGAAGACTTCATTGATACGGATCGCACATGCCAGCGCTCTTGTCACTGCCACGATCAGGTTTGCCAGGGCTACCAGCGCCAGCAGGATCTGGTTCATATAGTTGACCAGCGCTACGATCTCTCCCTGAGATACGCTGCCGATCTGTACCTGCCAGCCACCGAACCACAGGATACACAGGATCGCAATATTTACCATGACATAGGTGACCGGGTTCATCAGGGCGGAAATCTTACCTGCATACAGCTGGGTATCTTTCAGGCTGCCGCTGATCTCATTAAACTGCTCTGTCTCATCTTTTTCTCTGGAAAATGCACGTACCACTCTGGCTCCCACATAATTTTCTCTCGTATGAAGCACGATCTGATCCAGAATACTCTGTACTTTTTTATAGATCGGCACGGTAATCCGCATGATCAGGTAAATCGCCAGTCCGATCAACGGCACAGCGATCAGGAAAATGATCGTCAGTTTCGCGCTGATGGTAAATGCCATCATAACCGCACCGATGACGATGAACGGAGAACGCAGGAACAGACGAAGCATCATGTTGACACCGGTCTGCGCCTGGTTGATATCGCTGGTCATACGGGTGATCAGTGTCGGTGTTCCGATCTGATCCAGTTCATTGTAACTGAGACTGTTAATGTGTCCAAACAGCGCTTTTCTCAGTGCCGTTCCAAATCCCATCGCCGCTTTTGCAGCAAAATACTGCGCCGTCAGGGAACATACCAGTCCCAGCACGCCCAGTCCGATCATCAGTGCACACATCCTCCAGATGTACGACTTGTCCCCGTTCTGGATACCGACATCGATGATGTTTGCCATAACAATCGGAACCAGCAGTTCAAAACTGGCTTCCAGCATTTTAAACAGCGGTGCGATGACCGACTCTTTTTTATACGCTTTCAGATACTGAAGCATCTGTTTCATCTTCGTTTTCCCCCTGCTCTTCTTCGGTTTTCGGAGGAACCAGCATTCTCTGGAACGTATCGGTCAGCCAGCGCAGGCGTCCGATGATATCCTCACGGAACTCGCCCGGAAGCATCCTCCATTTCCAGTTTTCCCCCAGTGTCGACGGATGATTCATTCTTCCTTCACTACCACAGCACAGAAGATCCCACATCGGAATCACTGCCAGATTGGCAACACTGGCTTCTGCCGCCCGGATAAAATCCCACGGGATATCTTCCCACGGACGGTCATAGTTATTCAGATATGCCTTTGAATACTCTCTCGCCCAGTCGTTCATGCCATAATACCAGGATTTTGTCGTATCGTTGTCGTGCGTTCCTGTATACACGACACAGTTTCTCTTATAATGATGTGGCAGATAGAAGTTCGTATTGCCGGAATCAAAGGCAAACTGCAGGACTTTCATTCCCGGATATCCTGTCTCATCCATCAGATCAAACACCTTATCGTCCAGTGTTCCCAGGTCTTCCGCGATCACATCCATCTCTCCCAGTGCTTTTTCCATCGCCCGGAACAGATCAATGCCCGGTCCTTCTACCCATTCCCCTTCCATTGTATTTTCTGCATCTGCCGGAATCGCATAATACTCTGCAAATCCACGGAAATGGTCGATGCGAACGGTATCATACAGGACAAAGCTTCTCTTCATACGCTGGATCCACCATTTGTATCCGGTCTTTTTCTGAGCTTTCCAGTCATACAGCGGATTCCCCCACATCTGGCCGGTTGCAGAGAAAGCATCCGGCGGGCAGCCTGCGATCGCACTCGGCACACCATCCTCGTCCATCTGGAACATCTTCGGATTTGCCCACGCATCCGCACTGTCGATTGCCACATAGATTGGAAGATCTCCGATGATCGTAATTCCCTTCTTATTGGCATACGCTTTCAGTTTGTTCCACTGACGGTCAAACTCATATTCCAGGAACTGGTAGTATTCCATCTCTTTTTCCAGTTCTTTTTTCTTATTCTGTACTTCCTTCGAACCGCTCTTTCTCAGTTCTTCCGGCCAGGTTGTCCACAGTGCTCCGTTCTGGCTGTCTTTGATTGCACGGAACAGACAGTATGGTTCCAGCCATTCCTGCTCTTTTTTGCAAAATGCATGGAATTTCTCATCCGCTGAAAAACGTTCGTAGGCTTTTCTTAAAATCTCATTTCTTGAAAAATAGATTCTCTCATAATCTACAAATCTCGGATCCCCGCCACACTGTAGCCGTTCACATTCTTCTTTATAAAGAAGACCTTCTTCCACCAGTGTATCCAGATCGATAAAATACGGATTGCCTGCGAATGTGGAAAACGGCTGATACGGAGAATCTCCATATCCGGTAGGTCCTAACGGAAGAACCTGCCACTTTGACTGTCCTGCACGTTCCAGACAGTCTACAAATTCATATGCTTCTTTTGAAAAACAGCCGATTCCATATCTGGATGGCAGTGAAGAAACAGGCATCAACACACCACTTGCTCTCATTTGTATATCCTCCCTGTGTATTTTCCTCTTGACGTAACTGTTTTGTGTCTTCACAGTTACCTATTAACAGTAGCACATCGTTTCTTTCTTTTCAAGCAATCTGTACGGTTTCCTTCGGTCGGTTTTCCTCTTTCCCACTCCCTAATTTTACCTGTTTTTCTAACAATTAAAAAAATTTATTTTTTTTCAAAAAAAGTGTTGACATTTGCTCATCTCTCCCGTATAATAGGCTTTGTTGTGAGGGACACCCAAACAACACAAAATAAAATGTGCGTTTAGCTCAGCTGGATAGAGCGTTTGGCTACGGACCAAAAGGCCGGGGGTTCGAATCCTCTAACGCACGCTTAACCGTCAGAATTTACTTCTGGCGGTTTTTTGTTGTGATAACGAGATAAAATTCGCAAAGCGCATTTTATCTCGTTGTATTGCAAATCCACTTTATTTGTCTTATTTTCCATCATCTGTCATCCGACAACGCTTCCAAAAAAGTCAATAAACTGCCTGATTTTTCCATAATTCTATTGATTTTTTTCACTTTTTTCTTTATACTAGAGGAAGTTGGAAATGGGGTTTTTCGTATATTCAAATACGAAGAAAGCAATTTTACGGAGGATAGAAATATGTATGGATTGACACCCAGGGAAGAACAGATTATGAATACCATATGGAATATGGATCATCCTTGTCTGATTTCAGAAGTTTTAAAGGCAGAGCCGTCTTTAAAACGGAATACAGTAGCTCCCGCGCTGGTTGTCCTTGAAAATAAAGGTTATCTGAAAGTGGATTCGATCGGAAAATCTTATACCAGAACAGGAAAAGCGTATGTGGCTGCTATTTCAAAAGAAGCTTACAGAGAACAGAAGGCATTTTTAGATGCCATTTCTCATAGTCGTGATACAGAAACCGGAGTTCTTGATTTCCTTACCGCTTATGTAAAATCAGCAAACATGAGTCCTGATTTCCCGGAGCGGATACGGAAGGTACTTGAAAGCTGCTAAAACAGCGTGAACTCGTGTTTCCGGTAAGTTTCTCTGAAACGGACTGCTATGACAACAGAAACAAAAAACCTTCGCAAGGTTAACCTTGCGAAGGTTTTTTATTTCTGTTACTGTTATTTTATTTTGGTGCTGCCGGATCGGTTGGATCCCATGTCTGCCATGCCGGAATCTTGATCGTTGCCGGTTTGTCAAACGGTGCTGCCAGGGAATCGCCGATCGTTACAGTGGTTCCTACTGCACAGTTGTCATAGATCCATTTTGCATCTCTTACACACAGACGTACACATCCGTGAGATGCCGGCTGTCCCAGCATATTGTAGTTGGCTGCGTTCAGGTTTTTCACAGTCATGCTGTTTCCGGCTACGGAGTGGAACAGCACACCGCCTACGATTCTCGTGCAGTACTGTCCGTAGGAAGGTCCCATCAGAGTATGCCAGCGGTACTGTGCCAGCGTGTTATAAGTACCGGTCGGGGTCGGGGTTGCCGGCAGACCTACGGAACAGGCAAATGTTTTGACCGGGATATCATATCTTCCGGTTTCGCTCTTTGCATATACCATAACCTGGCAGGTTCTGCGGTTTACTGTAATATAATAGGAAGACTGGCGACCGAGTACGCTGTCGAGATCCTGTAACATTGCTCCGCTTCCGTTGAAATAATATTTGTAAGATCCGACACGGTTCCATCCGGTTGCCATAGCTCCGCTGGATTTCAGATAATACCAGCCACCGCCGTTTCTTAACCAGCCCGTCTGCATCGCTCCGCTGCTGTCTGTATAGTACCAGTTCTTTCCGTCGTTCACCCAGCCCGTCTGCATCGTTCCTGCGGCGTTACTGTAATACCAGTGTCCTCTCACCACATACCAACCCGTCTGCATCACGCCGCTGTTTCCAAGATAGTACCAGCCCGTGTGCGTCTGTACCCAGTCTGTCTGCATCACGCCGTCCGCGTTCATGTAATACCAGTGTTTTCCATCATTCACCCAGCCCGTCTGCATCGTTCCTGCGGCATTGCTGTAATACCATTTGCCTTTTACCACATACCATCCGGTCTGCATCACACCGCTGTTTCCAAGATAGTACCAGCCGGTATGAGTCTGTATCCATCCTGTCTGCATCGCTCCGCTGGCGCTCATATAATACCAGTTTTCTCCATCCTGTACCCAGCCGGTTACCATCGTTCCGTTTTCATCAAAATAATACCTGACACCTTTTACCTCATACCAGCCGGTTGTCATCGTTCCGTCTTCTTTCAGATAGTACCAACCGCTGAAACGCTGCAGCCATCCTTTGTATGGCTTTCCGTTCTGATACCAGTACCATTTGCCGTCGATCTCATTCCAGCCATCCGAAATCTTTAATGTAGCCGTTCCTTTTCCTGCATCAAAAACATATTCTTTTCCGTCTGCTGCCAAAAATGTACCGGACTGTGCAACCCCGTTTTCATCCAGGTAATACACTTTATCTCCTATGGTCTGCATACCGGTTTTCGTATAATCCCGGTTGCCGTTCTGATCGTAATAGATCCAGGTATTCGCAGCGATCTGCTGCCATCCACTCTTTACCGCTGCGGTTGCCGCATCCTCACTGTCTGCCTGCTGTCCGTTACTGTTTTCGTCCTGTCCGTCTGTCGGATCAGCTGCATCGACGGTTCCGCCTTCTTCATTTTCTGTTCCCGGGACTTCCACATTTTCCTCATCCTGGAGCACTTCCTGTACACTTTCACTCACCTGTGCGGTTCCCTGTGTTGCATCTGCCGCATACGCCGGAACAGCCATCGATAATGAAACCAAAATTCCCAGTCCAAATAACAGACGTCTTCTCTGCTTCATGATATCTCTCCTCTCGCTGGAATTTTTTTCCTTTTCATGCGTTTATTTTATTACAAATAAGCCGTCTTTTCAACCCTCGTAAAAGATGTTTAAACGTTATTCACAAAATTGTAATCAAAATTAGTCCACCGGACCAATGATTGATATGCAATGCAAGAAAATCAGCCCACCGAACCAATGATTGATATACAATGCAAGAAAATCAGCCTGAAACACATCACATGTTCCAGGCTGATCCTCTTTTTGTATCTCATACAAATTTTTTATTATTTACTGGTTTTTCCTGCCAGTTTGTCTAATGCTTCCTGGTCGGTCGGATCCCAGTTCTGTCCTGCCGGAATCTTGATCGTAGCCGGTCTGTCAAACGGTGTTGCCTCGGTATCGGAGATCAGAACCGTTGTATAAAGACCACAGTTATCATAGATCCATTTTGCATCTCTTACGCACAGACGTACACATCCGTGAGATGCCGGCTGTCCCAGCATATTGTAGTTACCTGCTGCCAGAGCAAATGTCGGATCACTATTACTGCATGCTACAGAGTGGAACCAGTCACCGTAGATGTTGATCTGTGTTCCGTATTTTCCGTAAGATGGTCCCATCAGTCTTACCGGGTTATCTTTTTTCAGAGTTGCATACTGTCCTGCATGGGTCGGGGTACCTGCCTTTCCTACGGAACAGGTGAAAGTTTTTACCGGGATATCAAATTTTCCGGTCTCGCTCTTCGCATATACCATAACCTGGCATTTTACCCGGTTGACCGTGATCTGATAAGAGGACTGTCTTCCAAGGATATTGTCAAGATCCTGCTCCATTGCACAGTATTCATTGAAGTAATATTTGAAGTTGCCGATCCGTTTCCAGCCTACGGTTGCCGCACCGCCTTTTGCAGCATCCAGGTAATACCATTTTCCCCTGATTCTTGCCCATCCGGTCTGCATCGCTCCGCTGGCATCCGTATAATACCAGCCACTCGGGCACTCTACCCAGCCGGTCATCATCGTTCCTGCTGCGTTGCTGTAGTACCATTTTCCGTTGACTACATACCAGCCGGTCATCATCGCACCGTTACTGGACAGATAGTACCAGCCGCTCGGAACTTTCAGCCATCCGGTCTGCATCGCGCCACTGGCATCCATGTAATACCAGACACTGTTTACCTGTGTCCATCCGGTCTGCATCATTCCATTTTCATCAAAGTAATACCATTTTCCATTGACCACTTTCCAGCCGGTTGCCATCGTTCCGTCTTCGTTCAGATAATACCAGCCGCTGAAGCGCTGCAGCCATCCGGTATGCATGGCTCCGCTTCCGGTGAAGAAATAGTAGGTACCGTCGATCACACACCAGCCGACTGCCATGGCTCCGTCTTCACCCATATAATATTTTGTCTTTCCGTTCGGGCTGACCCATCCGGTCGCTACGGAAGCATCGGTGTTGATCCAGTACCAGGTATTGTTGATCAGATTCCATCCTGCCTGCTCCAGTCTTGCTCCGTAGATATCGCTGTAATACAGCTTACCTGTCTCATCTTTGTAGAATCCGGTCATCATCTTTCCGTTTTCCGGATTCATATAAAAGTGTTTACCGTTGACAACCCGCCATCCGGTGGCAGGTTTTCCGTCTTCATACCAGTAGTAGTCACCGGCAACCAGCTGCCAGCTGTTATTGGCTTTCACTACCGTTCCTTTCTGTACATCACAGATATAACCGATACCGTCCCAGATCTGGAATCCTTTCTGTGCAATTCCGTCTTTGTTCAGACAGTAGGTTTTTCCGTTTACCTCCTGGATGCCGACCTTTGTCTCATCGCGGAAGCCGTCTGCCTGCAGATAATACCATGCGCCGTTGATCTGGTACCAGCCTTCTTCCTGTATCGCTCCGACACCTTTGTCTGTTTTTACCCAGAAACTCTGTTCTACCTGCTGCCAGCCGCTGATACCGGTGTCGATGGTTCCGTCGGTTCCCATATAAAACCATGCAGACCCATCTTCCGTATCGTTGACCCATGCATTTTTCACCATGCTTCCCAGATCATCTTTTTCCGGACTCTCACCCACGTTCTGGAAGAAGTATGTACCTGCCTTCAGTGCGGCTTTTCCCGTTGTCGCATCACCGGCCGTTGTCTTTTCTACTTTTACGGTTCCTGTAACCAGATACCCCTCCTGGTCGAACCAGTATGTTTTTCCATTGATCACATACGCGCCATCCGCAGCGTTTGTCTCCTGATTCAGCTGCAGCATCCATTTTGTATCGTCATTCACCGAAACCTGTTTCCACTGTGGTTTTACGGCCTGTTCCGATACATCGGTCAGCAGATCCTGTTCCAGAACTTCCTGTACATCCTGGGTTACATCCTGGGTTACCTCCTGACTTGCAACAGACTGTTTGCCGGACTCTCTGTTTACTGCGGCTGCTGACGGAACTGCCATGGACATTGTCAGAACGATTCCCAGTGCAAGCAGTATGTTCTTTCTTTTTTTCATCTGTTCCCCTCCTTATTATTGCAGATGCCTGTTATACTCCATCTGTTCCCAATCATTGTAGTACATTTTTCCACACATTTCAATTCCATCTGTTCACAAATTTCTTACAATATTCTTATCTCCTTCTGTGCATTCCGTTTCCTTCTCTGCTTGACATTCTCCCGAAACTGCACTACAATCGATACGTTATTATTGTGTTTTAACCACAGGAGGATTCTTTCGTCATGGTAAAGTCTGAATTCGATGACTGTTTTCAAAATGGCAATTACGATGCGCTGCGTCCCTATCATGTAGATAACGCCATCATTCTTGCCGCTGGTATGTGTTCCCGGTTCAAGCCTCTGTCTGATACGAAACCAAAGGCATTTTTAAAGGTCAAGGGGGAGATCATGATCGAGCGCATGATCCGTCAGCTGATCGAGGTTGAGATCCCGGAAATTTATATCGTTGTCGGTCATCAAAAAGAAGCATTTTCTTATCTGGAAGAAAAATACGGCGTACACCTGATTGAAAATACAGAGTATGCAGTCCGGAACAATCTTTCATCCATCTATGCAGCACGAAAGGTACTGAAAAATTCTTATATCTGTTCGTCTGACCTGTACTGTATGGAAAATATTTTTGATCCTTATGTCTATGAGTCTTACTACGCGGGTGCATTTTCCGCAGAAAAGACAGCCAAATTATGTGTCACCACCGGTTTTAACGGAAAGATCTCCCGCATCCGGAGAGGCGGCAGCAACTGCTGGTATATGACCGGTCCCGCTTACTGGGACAATCAGTTTTCCGCCCGTTTCTGCGAACTGATGTTGAAAGAATACGACGCACCGGAATCCGCAGATCTCAGCTGGGAAGCTTTCTTATGCAACCATCTGGACGAGCTTTCCATGGCGCTTCGCAAATACCCGGAGGGCATTATCCGCGAATTCAACAGTCTCGATGAGCTTTGTCTTTTCGATACTTCTTATATTCCGTACCGGGATTCACTGAAGACAACCTGACCTGTCAGACAAAGATACAACCGTCATACATCATAAAACCGGAAGAGTGGAACCAACGCGTCCCGCCCTTCCGGTTTTATCTACTCTCGGAATCCGGGATTTTATCCTGCAACCCCGATCTGCTGTTTTGCTTCCCGGAGCCTTTCTTCAAACTGTTCATAAAAATCCCGTCCTGCCTGATACGGTTTCTGGTAAAACTGTGCCAGCAGATACAGATGAATCTTCTTTACAAGAGCCTCCTGTGAGATTCCCGCCAGCACTTTCTGTGCATCCTTCTGGAAATAATGCCACTGTGCCACAAACCGCTCGTATCTTCCAATCTCTTCCACACCGAGCCAGTTTTTGATCTTTACTTTGGACTTCGGCTCCTTTTTGCACTCATAGATCTGAAGAAAATACTGAAATCCGCCCTCGCCGTCATAGCATCTTCCCAGCGGAAACAGCCGGCAGATCCCCGGACGGATCGCATGGATGTTGCAGCGACCTTTTTCATTCAGAAACGGGCACTGTTCTTCCTTTCCCACCATCTTCATATTCGGCTGGATAAACCCGTCCACCACATGCAGTTCCACACAGGTGCTTAAGAGATCTTCAAAGGAACATTCCAGCCCCGTTGTCAGCCGGTAAATATCCATCGGATCCAGAAAGATCGAGCTTCCCATCCCCCGACAGCAGTCGGAACATCCCTGACATTCACCGCATCCTGCCTTTACCATATCTTTATTTGTATATAATTTCCCGTCGGATATTTCCTGTAAATCAATTTCTCTTTCCATAAGTTCCTCACGTATTCTTTTTCTTGCGCCTTTGTTCTTTCCATATTATAATGAGTTCTGACAGCTGTAACAGCTGAAAAATGAAAAGACAAAGGAGCGTTTATCATGTCAAATCCTGTTATTACGATTACAATGAAAAACGGTGATGTGATGAAAGGCGAACTCTATCCGGAGATTGCCCCGAACACCGTCAACAACTTTATCAGTCTGGCAAACAAACATTTCTACGATGGAAAGATCTTCCACCGTGTCATTCCGGGATTTATGATCCAGGGCGGATGCCCGGAAGGAACCGGAATGGGTGGTCCGGGATACTCCATCAGGGGAGAATTCGCACAGAACGGTTTCGCCAATGACCTGAAACACACACCTGGCGTTTTGTCCATGGCACGTGCCATGCATCCGGATTCTGCCGGAAGCCAGTTCTTCATCATGCATGAGACTTCTCCACACCTGGATGGTGCTTATGCAGCTTTCGGTAAGATCACCGAAGGTCTGGATGTCATCGATAAGATCGCGACTGTACCGACCGATTTCCGTGACAGACCGCTGGAAGATCAGGTGATCGCAACAATCGTGATCGATACCCTGGGTGAGACTTATCCGGAACCAGAGACTGTTTAATAAAACAATTGCCGCTATATACTATATAGCAAGATAAAAACGTCAGTGCCGCTTTTTTGGCACCGGCGTTTTTTCAACTCCTTACTCGCATATATCCTGATTTTCTTATCTTTTCACCCATTTTCTGGCGATACTGTTTATCCTCGCAACTCCTCTCCCATCAGGATCTGTCCGTTCCACACCGCATAATAACAGCTGTCCACAATCTCCTGACTTGCCCGCGCATTCGTCGCCTCGGTCAGCAGTTTCTGAAAATGTTCTGTCTCGCTGAGCGGAAGCAGTACACGGAACCGCACTTTATCGGTATACTCAGACTCCAGCACCGGTATTTTGTTCTCTCCGATCAGATACTGTATTTTTCCGACACCATTATAATCCGTTCCGATCTCGAGGATATTTCCATACTGTTTTTCGATCAGATCGCTCTGCGCCAGTCCTTCCTGCACCGCCTTCGAATACGCGCGCACCAGTCCGCCGGTTCCAAGAAGCGTACCGCCAAAATATCTCGTCACGACAACTGCCGTATTGTACATGTCTTCTCCCAGCAGCACATCCAGCATCGGTTTTCCCGCCGTTCCGCTCGGTTCTCCGTCATCACTGCAACGCACACATTCCCGCCGTTCTCCGATCACATAGGCAAAGCAGTTATGTGTGGCGTTCCAGTATTTCTTTTTCATCTCTTCGATAAACGCAAGCGCTTCCTCTTCCGTCTCCACCAGCCGTACCGTGGCAATAAAACGGGATTTTTTTTCGATGATTTCTCCCTCTTTTCCACGATAGACTGTTTTATATCGTTCCAACATGGTAATTCTCCTTAATAAACATGATTATTTTTATTATAGGGGATTTTCCTGCACGGATGCAAGGAAAATGTGAACTTTTTAATATAGGCTTTTCTTGAATTTTGAAATTTGCTATAATAAGCAGATAAAGGAGGTACACAAATGAATTTTGGAAAAAATTCCACCCATAAAAAGCGAAAACAACTGTCTTCCGCCTCCTCGAAGAGAGGAAAACGGGCGGGTGTTACTTTTCTGCGTGTTCTGTTCCTGAGCTTTGCTGCAGTATGTGTGATCTTCTGCTGCATGGGCGTCGGCGCTTTCCGTGCCATTCTCGATACTTCACCGGATATCTCCGATGTAAATATCATGCCCAGCGGCAATGCCACCTTCGTATACGATGCAGACGGCAATCAGCTTCAGAAACTCTCCGCTCCGAACGCCAACCGTATGTCGGTATCGATCAGCAAGATTCCGCTGGACATGCAGCATGCGATCGTTGCCATTGAGGATGAACGTTTTTATGAGCATAACGGAATCGATATTCAGGGAATCCTGCGTGCCTTTGTAAACGGTGTTTCCCATGGATTTCATTTTAATGAGGGTGCAAGTACCCTGACACAGCAGTTACTGAAAAACAACGTATTTACCAACTGGACGAACGAGGGGAAGATCGAGCGTTTCAAACGTAAGATCCAGGAGCAGTATCTGGCACTTCAGCTGGAGGCTTCCCTGACCGCAGAGGGCATGGACACCAAAAGCGTGATCCTGGAAAATTATCTGAATACCATCAACCTCTCCGCCGGAACCTATGGGGTACAGGCGGCAGCACAGCGGTATTTTGGGAAAAATAGTGAAGACCTGACGCTGTCCGAATGTGCCGTACTGGCTGCGATCCCGCAGAACCCTTACGCGTACAACCCGATCCGTTTCCCGGAGGAAAATGCAAAGCGCCGCAAAAAGGTACTGACCAATATGCTCGATCAGGGGTATATTACCAAAGCGCAGTATGAGGAAGCGCTTGCCGATAATGTCTACGAACGGATTCAGGCGACGGATTCTTCGCAGGAAACCGCCACTCCGTATTCTTATTTTATCGACGAACTGACTTCCCAGATCATTACCGATCTGCAGGAGCAGAAAGGGTACACCAAGGTACAGGCACAGAATGCGCTTTACAGCGGCGGTCTCCGTATCTACACCACCCAGGATCCTTCGATCCAGTCCATTCTGGATGAGGAATATCAGAACGAAGAAAACTTCCCTGCTCATACGCAGGTTGGTATCGACTGGGCTTTAACGGTGCAGAAAGCGGATGGGACCACACAGAACTACAGTAAAGAAATGATGAAACTGTATTTTAAAGATCACGGAGACGAAAATTTCGACCTGCTGTTTGACTCGGAAGAGGAAGCACAGAATTATGTGGATCAATACAAAGCAGCTGTTGTAGGCGAAGGCGAAACTATCGTTGCCGAACGGATCAGCTTTGCTGCACAGCCGCAGTCTTCCATGGTGATCATCGACCAGCACACCGGTTATGTCAAAGCTCTCGTCGGCGGCCGCGGGGAAAAAACCGCCAGTCTGACGCTGAACCGTGCAACCGACACCTACCGGCAGCCGGGTTCTACCTTCAAACCTCTGGCTGTTTACGGACCTGCGATCAACGATCTGGGACTTACGCTGGCAGATACCTATGTAGACCAGGCGATCACTTATGAAAATACCAACCGACCGGTCAAAAATGCCTACAGCGGTTATCGCGGTACAATGACGATCCGCGATGCCCTCAAATATTCCTGTAACACCATCGCCGTGCAGTGTTTCCGTGACATCACACCACGACTTGGCTACACGTATCTGAAAGAACTTGGCTTTGATAAGGTTACCGATCATGAAGTCATCAACGGTCAGGTATATGATGACGCGCGGGAACCTACGGCACTTGGCGGTATCACCAATGGTGTCTCCACCCTGGAACTGACCGCTGCCTATGCGACGATCGCAAACGGCGGCACTTACACCAAACCGGTATTTTACACCAAAATCCTCGATCAGAACGGGGATGTGGTTCTGGAAAACAAGCCGCAGACAACCGAAGTGTTCCGTGAGAGCACCGCATATCTGCTGACAAGCGCTCTCGAGAGTGTTGTCAATGACGAAGGCGGTACCGGTAACGGACTGCAGCTTGACAATATGCCGGTAGCCGGTAAGACAGGTACAACCTCTGCAACCCGTGATGTGTGGTTTGCAGGATTTACCCCATATTATACCTGCGCGGTATGGGCAGGTTATGACACCAACGAATTTCTGGAAGATGACTGCAAATCGTTCCACAAAACACTGTGGAAAAAGGTTATGAGCCGGATCCATGAGGATCTTCCGCATGTAGACTTTGAGATGCCTTCTACCGTAAAGGAAGCGACGATCTGTACGTCCAGCGGACTGCTGGCAGGCTCCGGATGCCCGACCCGCACCGAATATTTCGAAACTTCCACCATCCCTACGGTTCGCTGTACCCGCCATTATGTGGCTCCGACACCGTCTCCGTGGCACTCACACGAAACGGATCCGTCAGACTCCGACGAGGATGCAGATACCGATACCGATGGAACCGATACAAACGGAGATGGAACCGACACCGTTCCGGGCGATGATTCCACCGTGCCTGCGGCTCCGGATGACACTGCCCCGGTACCGGACACTCCTGCAACACCGGATACAGCCTCTGTGCAAGATTACTCTGCCGGGTAGGGTACTCTGATATCTGCGATGGAGTTTCCATAAAGGATTTCACAAAAAAAGAATGGAACATATGTGTTAAAAATTCACATATGCTCCATTCTTTTTTATTTACCGAAAATTGCTTTCCGACAGTTCCTGAATCTTTTTTACAAATGTATCAGAATACCTGTTTTACGCAACTACCAGTTTTGCAGCTCCGTAGATTCCTGCATCGTTGTCCAGCTTTGCCAGAACGATCGGTGTATCTTTGCAGCTGATAAAGGCATGTTCTTTATAATGACCTGCCACAGCGTCGATCAGAGGCTGTCCGGCTTTGGATACGCCACCGCCGATAACGATAACTTCCGGGTCAACCACGCAGGAGAAGATTGCCAGTGCGGTTCCCAGATATCCGGCAAATTTGTCCACGATCTGTTTTGCAACACCGTCACCTTCTTTGTATGCATCAAAGATGGTTTTTGCGCTGAAATCATCCAGTGTCAGTTTTGTCTCAGCAGTATTTTCTGCCATGATCTTTTTACCGATTCTTACGATACCGGTAGCGGAAGCTAACTGTTCGAGGCATCCTTTATTTCCACAGTTACAGCTTTCGGTTTCTTCCGGTTCCACACATGCATGTCCGATCTCTCCGCCTGCTCCGTGTGCACCGGTAACGATCTTTCCGTCCACGATGATACCGCCGCCGACACCGGTTCCCAGGGTAGCCATGATCAGGTTCTGTGTACCTTCTCCGCCGCCTTTCCACATCTCACCGAGTGCTGCAACGTTGGCATCATTTCCTACTTTTACCGGGATCTGACCCAGCAGTTCTTCCAGAACATCTGCCAGCATCGTACGTCCCCAGTGCAGATTGACTGCTACCTGTACTTCTCTTTCTTTTACAACCGGTCCCGGAACTCCGACACCAACACCGATGACATCTGCTTTTGCAATGCCTTTTTCTTCCATTTTTTTCAGAATGGTCTCTGCCACATCCGGAAGAATCGCTTTTCCGTTTTCTTCTGTACGGGTTTTGATCTCCCATTTTTCCAGAAGTTCACCCTCTGTTGTAAATAATCCGCATTTTACGGTTGTTCCCCCGATATCGATTCCAAAACAGTAACTCATTTTTTAGTCCTCCTTCTTTCTTGCCAGGTTCGCCTGTACACGGTTGTACAGCTCCTGTGCCGCATTGTATCCCATCTTTTTCTGACGGTGGTTGACTGCCGCAGATTCTACGATAACAGCCAGATTTCGACCCGGACGGATCGGCAGAGAATGGCAGACAACTTTGTTGCCAAGGATCTCTGTGTATTCTTCTTTCAGTCCCAGACGGTCGTATTCTTTATCCCGGCTCCACTCTTCCAGTTTGATGACCAGATCGATGGACTGGGTATTTTTTACACTTTCCACACCGAACAGCGTCTTCACATCGATGATACCGATACCGCGCAGTTCGATAAAATGCCGGGTGATATCCGGTGCGGTTCCCACCAGTTCCACATCACTGACTTTGCTGATTTCCACCACATCGTCACTTACCAGACGATGTCCACGCTTGATCAGTTCCAGCGCAGCCTCGCTCTTACCGATGCCGCTCTCACCCATGATCAGGACACCTTCGCCGTATACATCCACCAGTACGCCATGGATGGAGATGCACGGTGCCAGCTGTACGTTCAGCCAGCGGATGATCTCTGCCATAAAATTGGATGTCGTTTTTTCGGTTCCAAGGATCGGCACATTGTATTTTCTTCCCATCTCCAGCATATCTTCATCCGGTTCCGTCATCGTTGTGAAGATCACACAGGGAATCTGTTTGGATACAAAATTCTCAAAACTGTGTTTTCTCTGTTCCGGATCCAGGTGCATCAGATAGGTGTATTCTACATAACCGATAATCTGTACACGTTCAGAGGCAAAATGTTCAAAATATCCTGTCAGCTGAAGGGCAGGTCTGTTGATATCCGGAAGGGTGATGCGTACATGTTCCATGTCCACTTCCGGCGTAAGATTCTTCAGGTTCATTTCCTGAACCAGTTTGGTCAGTTTTACAGCCTTCATATCTCGCTCTCCTTTTTCAAAAACTTTATAAATATCTTATCACATGCGAGCACAGACTGCAAGAAATCAACCATCAGGAATGGAAAAATTGATAGACTTTTTGTGCAGACTGCCGATTCATCGACGGAACCTTGCCGAGTTCTTCCTCACTCGCCGCCCGGATCTCCTCGATTGATTTGAAATATTTCATCAGTGCTTTTCTCCTGGTCGGTCCGATGCCCTCGATATCATCCAGGATCGAATGTACCTGTCCCTTGCTGCGAAGCAGGCGGTGATATTCGATGGCAAAACGATGCACCTCATCCTGGATTCTCGTGATCAGTTTAAATCCCTCGCTGGTATGGCTGATTGGGATCTCATGATCCTGATAATACAGTCCTCTCGTCCGGTGATTGTCGTCCTTAACCATACCACAGACGGGAATCGTCAGCCCCAGATCCGCAAGTACCTGTTCCGCCACATGCACCTGACCTTTTCCACCATCCATCAGGATCAGGTCCGGAAACTGGCTGAAACCGCTGAATTCGTCTTCTTCCTTGTCTTTCTGTTCCTCGATTCCCCTCCGGAACCGCCGGGTCAGCACTTCCTGCATACTGGCGTAATCGTCCGGTCCCTGTACTGATTTGATCTTGAACTTACGGTAATCGTTTCTTTTTGGTTTTCCCTTTTCATAGACCACCATGGAACCTACCGACTCAAAACCGCTGATATTGGAAATATCGTAGGACTCTACTCGCTGTAAACTCTCCAGTTCCAGCAGATCACAGATCTCCTTCATGGCTCCGATCGTTCTGCCCTCTTCCCGCTTCAGCTTTTCTTTGTCCTGTGTCAGTACCATCCGTGCATTCCGTGCCGCCAGCTCCACCAATTTCTCCTTGGTTCCTTTTTTCGGCACCCGGATATGGACTTTCTGTCCCCGTTTTTTACTGAGCCACTCTTCGAGCACATCAATCTCGTCAATCTCCCGTTGCAGCATCAGCTCTTTCGGGATAAACGGCGTTCCCGCATAAAACTGTTTGACAAAGTTCAGAAGGATCTGTGACGGTGTGGCATCCGCTGCGATCCGCAGATAAAAATGATCTCTTCCGATCATCTTGCCCTCTCTGATAAAGAAGACCTGTACCACCGCATCCTCCTCATCCATCGCCATCGCGATCACATCTTTGTCCTCGCCCTGGCTTCCGGTAATCTTCTGGCGCTCACCGATCTTCTGCACACTCTGCATCAGATCCCGGTATTCCCCGGCTTCCTCAAACCGCAGTTCTTCCGACGCCGCAAGCATCTTTTCTTCCAGTTCTTTCAGCAGCTTTTTGTAATCTCCGTTCAGAAAATCCAGCACGCCCTCGATCTGTTTCTGATACTCTTCTTTGGAAATATAGCCCTGACACGGTGCTTTACACTGTTTGATATGGTAATACAAACAGGGACGTTCTTTGCCGATATCCCGCGGAAGATTCCGGTTGCAGGTACGGACATGGTACAGCTTCCGGATCAGTTCCATCGAGTCCTTGACCGCATTGGAACTTGTATACGGTCCGAAATATTTTGCTTTATCCTTTTTCATTCTCCGCACAAACAGTACCCGCGGATATTCCTCATTGACCGTCACTTTCAGATACGGATAGGTCTTATCGTCCTTGAGCATCGTATTGTATTTTGGCCGGTGTTCTTTGATCAGATTACATTCAAGTACCAGTGCTTCCAACTCGGAATCCGTGATGATATACTCAAATCTCGCGATCTGCTGCACCATCTGCTCTTTCTTTACCCCGAGATTTCTGCTGCTCTGGAAATACTGCCTCACCCGGTTTTTCAGGCTGATCGCTTTTCCCACATAGATGATCGTATCTTTCGCATCGTGCATGATATAGACGCCCGGTTTTCCCGGCAATTTCTTCAGTTCTTCCTGAATATCAAACATTCCCGCATCCTTCCCTTCTTTCTCTCTTTATCAGATCTCTGCTTTTGAAAAAAGGAAAATGGGGCAGTTTCCTGTTCCATTTTCCTTATTCTGTCACTTCTTTTTATTCCTGTACTGGAGACTCCTGTGGATTCTCATTCACCGGCTCCTGTACCTTCTTTTCTTCTGTATCGTTACTATCCGCTGATACATCCTGTGCTCCGGTTTCTGCCACCGGTTCTGCATCCGCTTTCTCCGGTGCTTTTTCTGCAGGTTTTTCTGGCAGTTCCGGCTGCGTTTCCGCTGTACCTTCCACCTCATGGAAAATCTGCATGAATTCTTTTCCGGTGATCGTCTCGCGCTCGATCAGGAACGCAGCGATCTTATCCAGTGTTTCGCGGTGTTCAGAGAGCAGCTGTTTTGCCTGCTCATAGGATTCTTTCAGCATCTTCATCACTTCGTGGTCGATTTCTGTCGCTGTCGCATCGCCGCAGTTCAGCGTTGCACGACCGTTCAGATATTCATGTTCCACGCTTGCCAGTCCCATCAGTCCGAATTTTTCAGACATACCGTACTGGGTGATCATCGCTTTCGCGATCTGAGTGGCTTTTTCAATATCATTTGACGCTCCGGTTGTCACATTGCCAAATACCACTTCTTCTGCGGCACGACCGCCGAGAAGACCTATCAGCATCGCTTCTAACTCAGCCTTGGTATTCAGGTATTTTTCTTCTTCCGGCACATGCATGACATAACCGAGTGCTCCCATCGTACGCGGTACAATCGTAATCTTCTGCACCGGCTCCGCATCTTTCTGCAGGGCACTTACCAGTGCATGACCAACTTCATGGTAGGACACAATCCGGCGTTCCTCCTGACTGAGGATCCGGTCTTTCTTTTCTTTACCGACCAGTACAACTTCCACTGCCTCATACAGATCTTTCTGAGAAACCGCTTTTCTTCCGTTCTTTACGGCAAGGATCGCAGCCTCATTGATCATATTGGCAAGGTCGGAACCCACAGCTCCCGAAGTTGCCAGTGCGATGGCATCCAGATCTACGGTTTCATCCAGAGACACATCTTTGGCATGCACTTTCAGGATATTGACACGGCCTTTCAGATCCGGGCGTTCCACGATAACACGACGGTCAAAACGTCCCGGACGAAGCAGCGCCGGATCCAGGATCTCCGGACGGTTGGTTGCCGCCAGGATCAGGATACCCTTGGATGAATCAAAACCATCCATCTCCGCAAGCAGCTGGTTCAGTGTCTGTTCCCGTTCATCGTTACCGCCGCCGTACCGGCTGTCACGGCTCTTACCGATCGCATCGATCTCATCAATGAAAATGATACACGGTGCGTTCTTTTTCGCTTCTTCAAACAGATCACGGACACGGGAAGCTCCCACGCCGACGAACATTTCCACAAAGTCGGAACCTGACAATGAGAAGAACGGCACATGTGCTTCTCCGGCAACTGCCTTTGCAAGCAGTGTCTTACCGGTTCCGGGAGGTCCTACAAGAAGGGCTCCTTTTGGCAGTTTTGCACCGATCGTCGTATATTTTCCCGGATTATGCAGGAAATCCACCACTTCCTGCAAGGATTCCTTCGCTTCATCCTCACCGGCTACATCCTTGAACGTAACACCGGTTTCTTTCTGTACATAGGCTTTGGCTTTGCTCTTTCCGACGCCCATCATTCCGCCGCCTTTGTTCATCTTTCTCATCAGCCAGTTCATCAGGAAAATCAGAAATACAAACGGTATCAGCAGACTTAAAATCGTATAGATGATCGATCCGGTCGGATCCGGCTGGATCTCGTTGAATGTGATCTCTTTTCCGGTTTTCTGTTCCGCTTCCAGAAGTCTCGCTGTCAGTGTGGTGCCGTCTTCCATCGCTGTGGTAGAATATTCAAATTCCACACCTTCCACTTTCTGTTCTCTCGGAACGATCGTCAGTACACCGCTTTGCAGTTCTACCGACTTGACTTCTCCTTTATCCAGCATCTCCAGGAATTTGTCATAAGTGATCTCTTTCGATGTGGAACTCTGTAAAATATTGCTGAACACTGTCCAGATCAGCAGGGTTGCCAGTACGCAGATCAGCAGCACCAGCAGAGATGATTTATTCTTTGGGCCTCCGGGTCCGCCATTTCCATTCGGTTCCTGTCCGTTCGACCCCTGATCATTATAATTATTCGGTCTTTGGTCCATAATTTCCTCCTTCTAATACCTTCATTATTATAAAGATTTCTTTATGATAAATCAACTCTTTTCCCTCTTTCGTCACCGAATTTTCAAATTCCTGTATTTTTTTCATTTCTTTATAGCATTTCTCGCTGTTTTTGTAGTATACTAGGGAATGAATTTTTATTTTTATAACTGTCCGATAGGCGGTGTTAAAAAAACACAGAACAGTTATCTTTATTTTTTATACAGGAGGACAAGGTTAGATGAAAATCGGATTTGACAATCAAAAATATTTATCCATGCAGTCTGAGCACATCCGGGAACGTATCAATCAGTTTGACAACAAGCTCTACCTGGAGTTTGGAGGAAAGCTTTTTGATGATTACCACGCATCCCGTGTACTGCCGGGTTTTGCACCGGACAGCAAACTGCAGATGCTGATGCAGCTTTCTGATCAGGCAGAAATCGTTGTTGTTATCAGCGCCGGCGATATCGAAAAAAATAAAGTCCGCGGGGACCTCGGTATCACCTATGATGTGGATGTGCTGCGACTGATCGAGGCATTCCGCGGAAAAGGTCTGTATGTGGGAAGCGTTGCGATCACCCAGTACACCGGTCAGAAAAGTGCAGATGCCTTCAAGAAAAAACTGGAAAAACTGAATATCCCGGTATACATTCTGTATTCCATCGACGGATATCCGAACAATGTTTCTCATATCGTGAGCGACGAAGGCTATGGAAAGAATGATTACATCAAAACCACCCGTCCTCTGGTCGTTATCACAGCGCCGGGACCTGGAAGCGGAAAGATGGCTACCTGCCTGTCCCAGCTGTATCATGAACAGAAACGCGGCGTCCGCGCCGGTTATGCGAAGTTCGAGACATTCCCGATCTGGAATATCCCGTTAAAACATCCGGTTAACCTCGCATACGAAGCTGCCACCGCAGATTTGAACGATGTCAATATGATCGACCCGTTCCATCTGGAAGCTTACGGCGAAACCACTGTCAACTACAACCGTGACGTGGAGATCTTCCCGGTACTCGAAGCCATGTTTGAACGGATCTTCGGCGAGTGCCCTTACAAATCTCCGACAGACATGGGTGTCAACATGGCTGGAAACTGCATCATCGACGATGAAGTATGCCAGGAGGCTTCCCGTCAGGAGATCATCCGCCGTTATTATCAGGCGAAAGCAGGTCTGGTAGACGGCTCCAAGAAAGAAGACGAAGTCTTCAAACTGGAACTGCTGATGAAACAGGCGCATATCACACCGCAGGATCGTAAAGTTGTCGGTGCTGCCATGGAACGTGCCGAACAGACCGGTGCACCGGCTGCTGCCATGGAACTGCCGGACGGCAAGATCATCACCGGAAAAACTTCGGATCTTCTGGGACCATCCGCTGCCCTGCTTCTGAATGCACTGAAAGAACTGGCAGGCATCTCCCATGAGACACATATTCTTTCCCCGGCTGCCATCGAACCGATCCAGATCCTGAAAACCGCTTATCTGGGAAGCCGTAACCCGAGACTGCACACGGATGAGATCCTGATCGCTCTCTCCAGCAGTACCGCGCTGAATCCGGCTGCACAGAAAGCCCTCGATCAGATCCCGAACCTGAAAGGCTGCCAGGTACACACAAGCGTGATGCTGTCACAGGTGGATATCCAGACCTTCAAACGCCTCGGTATCCAGCTGACAAGCGAATCGATTTATGAGCATAAATCGATTCTTCATAATGCGTAAATAACGGTAAATATATTTCAAAAAGAGAAGCCGAAAGGAAACTTAAATGTTCCTCTTCCGGCTTCTCTTTTCACTTTTCTCAACAAATATTTGCGTTTCCAGTAAGTGCAATCTTGGACTCGTTGCCCGCGTAAACGAAATAAAATACGCTTTGCGAATTTGACTCGTTACTCGCGTAAATAAAAAACAGTCCCCGGTTCTCATTCCACAGGAAAACCGGGGACTATATGTATTACATTTCTATATTATTTTTCTTCAGTTGCATATCCATCCGGGTTCTGGCTCTGCCATCTCCAGGAATCCTGGCACATCTCTTCGATGCCGTACTGTGCTTCCCAACCCAGCTCTTCTTTTGCTTTGGTAGGATCGCAGTAGCACATAGCGATGTCGCCTGCACGTCTCGGTTTGATCTGGTATTTTACTTCATGACCGCATGCTTTTTCAAATGCGTGAACCACATCCAGTACGCTGTAGCCATGTCCTGTTCCCAGGTTGTATACACGAACTTCCGGTTTTTCTTCCAGTTTCTTCAGTGCTTTTACATGACCTACTGCCAGGTCTACTACATGGATGTAATCACGTACGCCGGTTCCATCCGGAGTATCATAGTCATTACCGAATACTCCCAGGCATTCCAATTTGCCGATGGCAACCTGTGCAACATACGGAAGCAGGTTGTTCGGGATTCCTTTCGGATCTTCACCGATCATGCCGCTCTTATGTGCTCCGATTGGGTTGAAGTAACGAAGCAGGATAACATTCCATTCCGGATCTGCAGTGTGCAGGTCTGTCAGGATCTGTTCCAGCATCCATTTGGTCCATCCATAAGGGTTGGTACAGGTTCCTTTCGGGCATTCTTCTGTGATCGGAATAAATGCCGGATCTCCGTAAACGGTTGCGGAAGAACTGAAGATAATATTTTTTACACCGTGATTTCTCATGGCATCGCAGAGATTCAAGGTACCTGCGATATTATTTTCATAGTATTCGATTGGTTTTACTACAGATTCTCCAACTGCTTTCAGACCTGCAAAATGAATCACTGCATCTACTTTTTCTTTGTCGAAGATGTCATTCATTGCCTGTTTATCACGGATGTCTGCATTGTAGAATACTACTTTCTTTCCTGTGATTTTTTCTACTCTGTCCAGAGCTTTCTCACTTGCGTTATAAAGGTTGTCCACTACAACAACGTCGTAACCTGCATTCAGCAGTTCCACGCATGTATGGCTTCCGATATAACCAGCTCCACCTGTAACTAAGATTCTCATTTGCTTTTCCCTCCTAAAGAAACTTAATCGTAACTGTTCAGTACCTTCACAGTTACGAGCCAAAATGCATTTAAAATCACCTTCGGTGATGGCATTTTGGCTTACAGGTCTCGGGATTTTGGCATATTCATGCCAAAACACCTCGCGGAATATTCCCTACTGAATAGTTACTTTAATTCTTATATCTCATTTAGTGTAGCATCATCCGTTTTAGAATTCAATGTCTTTTACAAATATTTAAATAAAAATCCAACATGCGTATACATTTTGTCTGATTTTTTCCATATATATCGATGTACGGCTATGCATTTGCGATCAGGAGCAGGGCACTCATTCCGATCATGCCGACTGTTCCGATCGTCGCGATGACCTGTGCGATCATAAAGCTTCTCTCTCCTGCGATCCGATGAAATCCTTTCCACAAAAGCATACCAAGAGCTGCCCCAAGTGTATTGTTGATCACGTCTGTGATATCACTTGCCCCGATTGCGAACACATATTGCAGAGTTTCGAGAATCAGGCTGAATCCCGCACCGGCAAGGATCACTTTCCACCAGGATCTCTCTTTCACCAGCATACCGGCATAGACACCAAACGGTACAAAAATCAGGATATTTTCCACCAGTTCCCACACATCCAATTGTCCGTTTATGATCCCGGAATCGCCATAAAGGATCAGATTGATATTTCGAAGATGCGGCAGATCCGCCGGTGTGATGTTGAATTTGAGCAGGATCACCCACACCACAAATGCCAGATACACAAAATACAGTCCCATCGTCCACTCTTTTCTTTTCATAAAAAAACCTCCCATTTTTCCGAATCAAAATTGATCCACTGAACCAATTATTGATATGCAATGCAATAGTAACGATACAGCCTTTTCCTGCTGCATCGTCCTCTTGAATTTCTCTGACAAATATCCTAACAGACAAATCTTCAGAAACAGACGGGAGGTTTCTTAATCTTCTTTTAAGTTTCGTTTTATGGATTCTTAACACATAGAAAACCATTTCATTCTGTGTATCCGTTCTTTCATATTCGTTGTATTATCCTTCCACGATCAGATACGTTCCATCCGGCAGAGGGAAGATCTCGCTGGCTTCAAGCAGTTCTTCTTTGCTCATGCCTTCCACGTCCATACCGCTCTCATCCAGATATTCTTTTACTTCTTTGATATTTTTTACCACGGCAGCCATACATTCTTCCAGAAATTCTTCTGCTTCCTCGTAAGTCTCTGCCACCGGCTCATCAAAAAGCTGTCCCTGATTTTTTAAAAAAGTTTCCACACACGCTTTGCTATACATTTATTTCTCCTCCTGTATCTTCAATAATGCTTTCGGGTGATCGATAATCTCATCCGCATGATTTTCTTCCAGTTCCTTCCGGTCCCGAAATCCCCACAGGACACCGATAGTATACATCCCTGCTGCTTTTCCGGTCTTCATATCTGTGTTCGTATCTCCCACATACATGCACTCCGACGGCTCCACCTGCAGTTTTTTGGCTATTTTCAGTGCTCCGGATGGGTCCGGCTTTTTCTTCATCCCCACTTCCAGTCCCTGAATCACCTCAAAGGTATCTGTTCCAAACAATCCTGTCACAGCCAGACAGGCCGCCTCATGCGGTTTATTAGATAACACTGCCAGCTTTACGCCTCTGCGTTTCAGTTCTTCCAGCGTCTCTTTCATTCCGTCAAATACCGTGACTTTATATAACGGATTTTCGGCAAAGATCTCACGGTACAGTCTCTGACCTTCTTCCAGATGACTCATGTCTGCTCTTGCAGCTTTCATGCACCGCTCCATCAGCACATTCCCGCCATCACCGGCATGATATTTATAGTCCTCCACAGGCTGTGCCGGCGCTCCAAAACGTTCCAGAATCTGATTTGCCACATTTGCAATCGATTCCACGGTATCCGCCAGTGTTCCATCCAGATCAAAAATACAAGCTTTATACATTCCAGTCCTCTTCCTTTCAACACCATCTGCCATTGTTTTATTTTTATCCGGCTTTTCGGACAACAATCTCAGATTTCTTTCATTATACTTCCTGCCACCACCCAGTGCAAGCAAAAACACTCTGTAAAAATAACCCTTTCCTTTTACTGTAAAATGGATTAAAATAGATACAAATATCGTAACTGTTCAGTATCTTTCATCTTTACAGTTACAGAATATCACCTGATTGGAAAGTACGAAAAAAGGAGACTGACGCAAATGAATAAAAAACTTTTAAAAACCATTACCGGCATCGCCGTTGCCGGTGCTGCTCTGGGCGCTGCTTTCGCATATGTAAAAAAATGCAAAGAAGTCAATGACCTCGGAGAAGAAGACTTCGACGACCTGTGGGACGACGAAGAAGAAAAAAATCCGGAAGTCAACAGCTGCACACCATGCCGCAGCTACACCACCATTCCTTCCGATACTCCGGTTCCGGAGGATGAGGAAGAAGAAAAAAGTGAAGAGGCTGAAACCGAAGAAGAAGCCGAAACTGGCGAAAGCGAAGAAACCGATTCTGAAAAAACAACCGAAGAATAATTGCTGAAAACCAATGGGGACGGAGAAAAGTGGCAAAAAGCCACTTTTCTCCGTCCCCATTGGTTTTCTATTTCGGCAGTTTGAATGAACTCTTCAGAGAAACGATCCGGTTGAATACCAGTGCGTCTTCTTTGGAATCTTTCGCATCTACACAGAAGAATCCGTTTCTTACGAACTGGAAGCTGTCGTATGCTTTGGCATCTTTCAGGCTCTTCTCTACATAGCAGTTTTTCAGAACGGTCAGGGAGTTCGGATTCAGGTTCAGGGAACCGTCTTCGTTGTATACCCCTTTTTCTTCATCGATGATATTTTCATACAGACGAACCTCTGCCTGTACGTTATCCTGGGCGCTTACCCAGTGAATGGTTCCTTTTACTTTTCTTCCGTCCGGAGAATTGCCTCCCTTGGAAGCCGGATCGTAAGTACAGTGAACGGCTGTTACGTTGCCCTCTTCATCGGTATCGTAGCCGACGCAGGTTACAAAGTATGCGTTCATCAGACGTACTTCGTTGCCTGGGTACAGACGTTTGTATTTTTTCGGAGGTTCTACCATAAAGTCTTCTCTCTCGATATACAGTTCTTTGCCAAATGGTACTTTTCTGGTTCCCAGAGTTTCGTTTTCCATGTTGTTCGGAGCTTCCAGCTCTTCGATCTGACCTTCCGGATAGTTATCGATGATCAGTTTTACCGGATCCAGGATCGCCATTACACGGGAACGTTTCAGTTTCAGATCTTCACGGATACAATACTCCAGCATCGCATAATCTACGGAGCTGTTTGCCTTGGACACACCACACAGTTCCACAAACATCTTGATGGACTCCGGTGTAAATCCTCTTCTTCTCAGAGCGGCGATAGATACCAGACGCGGATCATCCCATCCGTCTACGATGCCTTCTTCTACCAGACGTTTGATGTAACGTTTTCCGGTTACCACATTGGTCAGGTACAGTTTTGCGAATTCGATCTGTTTCGGCGGATATGGATATTCCAGTTCTCTTACCACCCAGTCGTATAACGGACGGTGATCTTCAAATTCCAGCGTACAGATAGAATGAGTAACTCCCTCAATTGCATCCTCGATCGGATGTGCGAAATCGTACATTGGGTAGATGCACCATTTGTCTCCGGTGTTGTGGTGTGTCATATGTGCCACACGGTAGATAACCGGATCTCTCATATTGATGTTCGGAGATGCCATATCGATCTTGGCACGCAGAACTTTCGTTCCGTCCTCGAACTCACCGTTTTTCATCCGTTCAAACAGATCCAAGTTCTCTTCCACGCTTCTGTCACGGTACGGGCTGTTCTTTCCTGGCTCTGTCAGGGTTCCGCGGTACTCGCGGATCTGCTCTGCTGTCAGGTCACAGACAAATGCTTTTCCTTTTTTGATCAGCTTGATGGCTGCTTCATACATCTGGTCAAAATAGTTGGATGCGAAGAACAGGCGGTCTTCCCAGTCAGCTCCCAGCCATTTTACATCTGCTTTGATGGACTCTACAAACTCGATTTTTTCTTTTGTCGGGTTGGTATCGTCGAAACGCAGGTTGAATTTTCCGTTATATTTCTGAGAAAGACCATAGTTTAACAGAATGGATTTTGCATGTCCGATATGCAGGTATCCGTTCGGTTCCGGAGGGAAACGGGTGCAGATTGTCTCGTATTTTCCCTCTGCCAGGTCCTTTTCTATAATCTGTTCAATAAAGTTCTTGGAAACTACTTCTTTTTCCATTACGCTCCTCCTCAATTCAAAATGGAGCGTGCCTGAAACCAGACACGCTCTGATATAATCTTCATATTACCACATTTTTTTTAAGAATTAAAGGGCTTTTTCTATTGTCTTTCCAGAATCTGCATGAATTCTTCTCCGGTGATGGTTTCGTTTTCATACAGGTATTTTGCCAGCTCATGCAGTTTCATGATATTGTCCTGCAGAATCTGCAGTGCTTTCTCATGCTGCTGTCTTACCAGTTCGACCACTTTTTTGTCGATCAGCGTCTGTGTCTCGAACGAACAGTTCAGAGAAGAATCGCCGCCCAGGTACTGGTTGCTGACATTTTCCATTGCTACCATATCGAACTCATCGCTCATACCGTAACGTGTGATCATGCCTCTTGCCAGTTTGGTTGCCTGCTCGATATCGTTGGAAGCACCGGTCGTGATCGAATGGAAGATCAGTTCTTCCGCTGCACGTCCACCGGTAAAGGTCGCGATCTTGTTTTCCAGTTCTTCTTTGTTCATCAGATAATGTTCGCCGTCTTCCACCTGCATCGTGTAACCAAGTGCTCCGGAAGTTCTCGGGATAATCGTGATCTTGTGTACCGGTGCGGAGTTCGTCTGTTTTGCCGCTACCAGCGCATGACCGATCTCATGGTAGGATACGATCAGTTTTTCCTTCTCGGAAAGTACGCGATTCTTCTTCTGATAACCGGCGATAACCACTTCGATGCTCTCTTCCATATCTGCCTGCGTGGCAAATCTTCTGCCATCTCTGACCGCACGGAGGGCTGCCTCATTGACAATATTGGCAAGTTCCGCACCGGAAGCTCCTGCTGCCGCTTTCGCGATCGCGCTGAAATCTACGTTGTCTGCAATCTTGATCTTCTTTGCATGAACCTTCAGGATCTCTTCTCTTCCCTGCAGATCCGGCAGTTCCACCGGGATTCTCCGGTCAAAACGTCCCGGACGAAGGAGGGCAGGATCCAGGGAATCCGGACGGTTGGTCGCTGCCAGGATGACAACACCTTTCGAACCGTCAAATCCATCCATCTCGGTCAGCAGCTGGTTCAGTGTCTGCTCTCTCTCATCGTTGCCGCCGATATTGCCGTCACGCTTTTTACCGATCGTATCAATCTCATCGATAAATACGATACACGGTGCTTTTTCGTTCGCCTGTTTGAACAGGTCACGCACTTTTGCGGCACCCATACCTACGAACATCTCCACGAACTCAGATCCGGAGATGGAGAAAAACGGTACGTTTGCCTCACCGGCTACTGCTTTTGCAAGCAGGGTTTTACCGGTTCCGGGAGGACCTACCAGCAGCGCTCCCTTCGGCATCTGTGCACCGATATCCTGATAGCGTTCCGGATGGTGCAGATAATCTACGATCTCTGTCAGCAGCTCTTTCGCTTCATCCTCACCTGCCACATCAGAGAACTTGATACCGGTAGATGATTTTACATAAATCTTGGCGTTGCTCTTTCCGAACATCATACTGCCCGGACCTCCGCCCATGCTCTTTGCCATTTTCTTGGACAGCCAGTTACCGATCAGAACAAAGATCAGGATCGGGATCACCCAGCTGAAGATCAGGGTACCCAACATGGACTGTTTCTGCGGAATCACAGAACCAAACTTTACATTTGCCTGATTCAGCCGATCTACCAGCTCAGGGTCATTCATAGTTCCTGTCTTGCAGACCTCTTCCCTGCCGTTTACATTTACTTTATAGTAAATTACAGCATTCTGTTCCTGTACCTCTACTTCAGTTACATTACCGGCACTGACCTGGCTTAAGAACTCGTTATATCCGGTCTCTTTTACACTTCGCTCACTCATCCAAGGCACCAGCAGAAAGTTCAGAGCCAGCAGGACGATCAGCGCGATCGCATAATAAAAGATCACCGGTCGTTTGGGCGAATTATTCTTGATTTCATTCATATCCATCTTCGTCTCCTTTCTCATGTGCTTTATTTTATACCCTGGGAAATACTTCCTGCAAGAAAACTATCAGAAAATTTTTATAAATTTCTCATAAAATATGGCTGGAAATTCTTTTCTTTCTGGCATATACTCTTTTATAGAATGTTTACGACAGGAGGGATCTCATGACAGGCAGCGAACGCCGACAGGAATTATTACAACTTTTATCCGGAACGCAGACACCGCTTTCCGGGACTGCACTTGCAAAACATTTTGACGTCAGCCGTCAGGTGATCGTGCAGGACATGGCTCTGCTTCGCGCGCAGGGACATGAAGTGCTTTCCACCAACCGCGGCTATCTGATCCAGGCACCGCTTCGTGTCTCCCGTATTTTCAAAGTTTTTCACACCAGCGAGCAGATCGCCGATGAGTTATGCACCATCGTGGATCTTGGCGGTACCGCGGAGGATGTCTTTGTCCACCATAAAATCTACGGACAGATCCAGGCACCCCTGCATATCTCCTCCCGCAGAGATGTACAGATCTTTCTGGAAGAATTAAAAAGCGGCAAATCCACCCCATTAAAAGATGTTACCTCCGGATACCATTATCACACCGTCTCCGCAGATTCCAATGAGACACTCGATCTGATCGGGCAGGAGTTAGAAAAGAAAGGATATCTCTGCCAGTAATTTTCTGGCTGTGATATCCTTTTTCTTTATACCTGTTTTTCTCCTGACGCAACCTGATACATATACAGCTCATGCAGCGCCCTCGTCGCGCAGATATATTTCGCCTGCCGGATCAGTGCGTCCTCCGGCTGCCGTCCCCAGACGGTAAATACCTGATCAAATTCCAGTCCTTTCGCGAGATAGAACGTTGTCACTGTGATGCCCTTTTTGAAACGGGAGCTGTCTTTGTTCATATAGGTAACCAAATCCTCTCCCAGCCGCTCTTTCAGGGCTTTTGCCAGCTCCCAGGCTTCCTGATCCGTCATGGTGAGCACTGCGGCAGTTTCATAGCCATCCGGCTGCACCCGCAGGTGCTCCGCGATTTTTTCCACTGCTTTCTCCGGCTTCCAAAACACTTCTTCCATGACCGGTTTTCCGTGACGTTCAAACAGCTCCAGATCGGTAATTCCGGCAAGTTCCGCCGCATACTTGGCGATCTCCACCGTATTTCGGTAACTTTTGTTCATCACGATCTTTCGAAGTTTCTTTCCCAGAATCCCCGGTAAAAACTTCAGCACATCCTGCTGTTTTTCATCCATCGTCTGCGCCTTATCTCCGAGAATTGTCATCTTACACGGAAACAGCATTGCCAGGATCTGGTACTGCATCGGAGTATAATCCTGCATCTCATCGATCACCAGATGCTTGACGCCCGCCCGTTTTGCAGGCTGCACCAGCCGATATTTCAGATAGAGTACCGGGTAGACATCCTCATACCGCAGCATCCGTTTCTCATACCACACCCGTGGAAGCGGACGCATCCCGATAGATTCGAGAAAACGGCTATAGAGTACATAGATATCTCTCGTCTCATACATCGCCATGAACTGATCGTAAAAATACTGCTGCTCTTCCTCGTTCAGATCCCGTCCGGCAAGTGTCTCATAATCATCCACCACATACTCCCGCACCGCATCCATCCGGGATAACAGCGGAATCTCCAGAAAACGGGTGTAAAACAGCGTCAGGATCCGGGATGCTTTGATCTCATAGTTTCGATAGGTGAAATCCCGGATATCCATCAGGCTGTCTTCCAGCTCCATCAGGTATCCTTCCATCTGATTCAGGAAATCCGGAGACTGTTTTTCCCAGTACCGTCCCCGTTCCTTGGGATGCACAAGATTCCGCTCGATCATATCATACCGGTCTTCGCAGTCCGGCGCCACATCTTTCAGTTCCCGGTAGGCAAAGAGATCAAAACTCATCTCCTGAATATTTTCTTCCCCGAGTTCCGGTAAAATATGTGAAATATAATCCGAAAATACACCATTCGGCGATAAAATCAGAATATTCGAGGATTTCAGGTTTTTCCGGTCATGATATAAAAGATACGCAATCCGATGAAGTGCCACCGAAGTCTTTCCGCTTCCCGCCGCTCCCTGGATCACCAGGATCCGGTCGCTCGTATTGCGGATGATCGCATTCTGTTCCTTCTGGATCGTGCGCACGATATTTTTCAGCTGAACATCCCCGTTCGCACCCAGTTCCGCTTTCAGGATGTCATCATCGATCTTCACATCACTCTCGAAAGCGTACACCATCTTCCCGTTTTTGATCTTATATTGCCATTTGGAGACGATTTCCCCGTCCATACGTCCGCCCGGCGCCTCATACCAGGCTTCTCCCCGGTCAAAATCGTAAAACAGACCGCTGACCGGTGCCCGCCAGTCGTAGACCAGAGGCGTCTGTCCGGTTCTCTCGGCGAAGTTTCCGATGCCGATATAAAAGCTTTCCGCCTCGTCCTCTCCGTCATAGCAAAAATCCACTCTTCCAAAGAAAGGGGAATCCAGCATTTTCTGAAACCGGTGCTTCAGATGCATCTGCTGCTGGTTTGTGTTCAGCTGATTCAACAGGGCCTGCTGATTATCATAATCCTCATATCCGTACTGGTCCATCTCCGTATAGTTTTCCCAGTAATATTCGTGCATATCTTCCACTTCTTTTGCCCCTTCTTGCAGGGACAGATTCAGCTTTGCGATTCGTTCGTTCAGTTTTTCTAGTACCAGATTTAAGTAAGCAGTTTGGTCTGTCATCTTCCTCTTCCTTTTACACAAGAGGCTGTTGTACGGTCTTTCCGGCACGCACCACAGCCTCTGTTTTATATCTTTTTTTATTTCTTCTTTATTTCTTTACATCTCATAAAATGCCTTGTAGCATTTGGTTGTCTCGTATACATCCGCCTTGGAGCTTACCTCATACGGCGCATGCATGTTCAGGATCGGCACACCGATATCGATCACATCCATACCGTAAGCTGCCGGGATGTAAGCGATCGTTCCGCCGCCGCCCGCATCGATTCTTCCAAGTTCTGCGGTCTGATATGCAACATTGGCATCGTCAAAGGTTTTTCGCAGGCTTCCCAGATATTCTGCACTGGCATCGTTGGAACCGCTCTTTCCTCTGGAACCGGTGTATTTGCTGATGGCTGCACCTTTTCCCACATATGCGGAGTTATTTTTTTCAAATACTTCGGCATACAGCGGATCGTATCCGGCATTGACATCTGCGGACAGCATCTTGGAGTTTTTCAGGGCACGACGCAGTTTCAGGTCTGAATATGCACCCAGGCTGTTGATCACTTCTGCAACGGTATTTTCCAGGAAATGCGCATGCATACCGGTTGCTCCGACGCTTCCGATCTCTTCTTTATCCACAAACAGGCATACTTTTGTCTTTGCGGATGGTTTACTGTGTAAGAATCCCATCAGAGAGGTAAAGGCACAGATTCTGTCATCCTGTCCGTAAGCCATGATCATGCTGTTGTCCAGACCGAAATCTCTTGCCGCTCCTGCCGGTACAACTTCCAGTTCTGCGGACACAAAATCTTTTTCCTCGATACCGTACTGTTCTTTTAACAGCTGCAGCACATAGGCTTTCACCGGATTTTCCTCTTTTTCGCCTTCTTTTTTATCGATCGGCTGGCTGCCTACCAGAAGATCCAGAGCCTCGCCTTCGATAACAACGCTTCCTTTTTTCTCCATCTGTTTTGCGGACAGGTGTACCAGAATATCGGTCACACCGACAACCGGATCTTCCGGTTTCTCACCGATATTTACCTGCACGGTCGTTCCGTCTGTTTTTACGATCACACCGTGGATCGCCATCGGAGAAGCTACCCACTGATATTTTTTGATTCCGCCGTAATAATGGGTATCCAGATATGCCATACCACCGTTTTCATACAACGGGTTCTGTTTGATATCCAGACGTGGGGAATCGATGTGGGAACCGATCAGGAGCATACCGTTTTCGATATCATCTGTTCCGATCTCCATCATGATCACGGATTTTTTCATATTTTCTGCGTAAATTTTATCTCCGGCTTTCAACTGTTTTCCTTCACGGATCACATCCTCCAGATTTTCAAAACCATTTTCTTTTGCGATTCTGCAGATATTGCTGCTGCATTCCCGTTCTGTTTTTCCTGCATCCAGAAATTCCCGGTACATCTTTGCCAGTTTCTGGATCTCATTTTTTTCTGTCTCATGATACTGTCTCATGATTCTTACCCCTTTCTGCTGTATAACTACTTTTTGTCTTTGCAGACCATATTAAAAACAGTACCACAAATTTTGCGGTCTGCATAGGTCTTTTTCTTATTTCCACTCGACTTTACTGCCGGATTTTCCTTTTGTCACCACCAGCTTTTGCTCGATTTGTTCTTTCAGCTCTGTCACATGGGAAATGATTCCCACCAGGCGGCTGCCGCCGGAAAGTCCCTGCAGGATGCGGATTGCCTGTTCTCTCGCATTTTCATCGAGCGAGCCAAATCCCTCATCGATAAATAACGTATCGATGTGGACGGCTCCCACAGCCTGTGTGATCACATCCGTCATCCCGAGTGCCAGCGCCAGTGCCGCCATGAAGGATTCCCCGCCGGACAGTGTCTTGACATCCCGCACCTTTCCGGTGATCAGGCTGTACACATCGAGATCCAGCCCGGCATTTCCCTGAGTAGAGAGGTTTTCCAGGCTCCTGCATTTTAACAAAAACTGTCCGGCTGCCATCCGTTCCAGATGACGGTTCGCACAGCGGATCATCTGTTGAAAATACTGCCGCTGCATATACGATTCGAGATCAATCTTTGCTGTACCGGCGAGACTGCCGTTGGCGGTACGGCTGAGCGTATTCAACACCTGATACCGTTTTCGCAGTTCTTCCCTCTCCTTTGTCAGCTGTTGCAGCTTCCGGGCCGCCTGCTGATTCGTCTCTCTGCGGCTGTACAGTTTTCGGAGTTCTCTCTCCTGCATCCGCTGCTGTTCTTTTTGCTCTTTCAGCTCACTTTCCGTCTGTGCAAGATCCGGTGTTTCTTTTCCTTTCAGCTGCTGTCTCAGCCAGTCCACTTCCTGGCGGCTCTGTCTGAGCTGTTCTTCATAGGCTTCCAGCACTTTTTCCCGGCGCTCCAGCTCTGCAGATTTCATGCATGCATTCTGAAAATCCTCTTCCGTCTCAAACTGTTGCTCGCTTCGCATTGCTTCATAAGCTGTCCGTTTTTCTTTTTCCTGCTCTTTGAAAATCTCACACTGTCGCTGTACCTCTTCGAGCTGCCCTTTTTTCCGGTTCTCTTCCTGTAAAAACTTTTGCAGGCTCTGCGTGGCTCGATCCAATTCTTTTTTCGAAATCTGGATTTTTTCTTCCCCGTCTTTCAGTCGTTTCCTGGCTTTCTCTTCCCATTCTTCCCAGCGGTTTTTCATCACTTCCAGGCTTTCTTCTTCGTTCTGTTCCCTCTGCAACAGGCGCATCTGCTGTTCCCGGATAACCGCCATTTCCTGCTGATAGCGATTTTCTGTCTCCTGGTACTTCTGTCTGCACGCTTCCCGGTCATTTTCCGCCTGATTCCGGCGTTCCCGCTCCTTTTCCACCAGTTCCTGGCTCAGATTTGCCAAAGGCCGTTTCGCGGGGGAAGGGTGGTGCAGCGAGCCGCAGACAGGACACGGGGCATTCTCTTTCAGCTGTGCGGCAAGAATCCCCGCCTGTCCGGCAAGATATTCCTGATACAGTGCCTCGTAGCGCTCTGCCTGCTGCCGGTAAGCGCGATCTGCCCTCCGGTAACGGTCCGCCTCCTGCTGTCTGTGTTTTTCCAGACGTTCTGCCTCTTTCAGATGACTCTGGAGCTGTCCATACTGTTCGAGTGCCTGTCGCAGCCGTTCGAGAACCGGCACCTCTTTTTCTTCCAGTTTCTTTACATAGCTGCTCCATGTTTCCTCTTTCTCTTTCAGTTTTCCGGTTTCCGCTTTCCGTTCCTCCAGCCATCCTTCCAGCTGTTTTTCCTGCATCTTGGCCCGTTTTCTGCTCTCCGCCGCCTCACGGTAGCCTGCATAGACCGTCTCTACTCTTGCCGCCCGTTTTGCAGCACCGATTCGTTCTTTTTCCTGATCTTTCTCCTCTCTCTCCGCTTCCAGTACGCCGAGCCGTTTTTCCAGCTGCGCAAGTTTCGCAAAACTCTGCGCCCGCTCTTTTTCCACACTGTAGCGCTGATTCAGTTTTTCCAGCACCGCAGTTGTTTTTTTCATCTCTTTTTGGCTCTGTTCATACTGCGCTTTCTCTTCTTCCAGTAAACGCTCGGCAAAGGCAAGCACTGCCTCCAGATCCGGTTCTTTCTGCCCGGTTCTCAGAAGTTCTTCCTTTTCCTGCGCCGTACTTTCTGAAACTTCCAGCTGTTCTATTTCCCGCAGACACAGCTTCCGGTTGTCTTCCAGTTCACCGTAACACCGTTTGCTTCTGTTTTTCAGTTCTTCCTGCACACGACCGAAGATCCGGGTGTCAAAGATCCGGGAAAAAATTTCTTTTCGTTCATCGGACTTTGCCAGCAACAGCCGCAGAAAATCCCCCTGCGCGATCATCGCGATCTGCATAAACTGTCTGGCATCCACCCCGAGGATCTCCACCAGTTTCCGATTGACCTCCTGTCTGGTTCCCGGATACAGACCGCCGTCCGGCTGGTACAGTTCCACACTGCCCCGCTCCTTTGTCATCGTCCGCTCGCCGTCTTTGTTCCGCCGTTTGCTCTCTCGCTCGTATTCCGGGCTTCGAAGCACCCGCCAGACCTGTCCGCCGGTGGAAAATGTCAGATCCACGTACGTTTTTGTCCCGCTCGGCGCATACTGGCTGCGCATCATGGTTCCGTCTCTCCGTCCTCCACTGGTCTGTCCGTACAGTGCATAGGTGATTCCGTCAAAGATCGTTGTCTTACCTGCCCCGGTATCCCCGGTGATCAGAAATACGCCCTGCTGTACCTGTCCGAAATCTATCGTCACACAGTCCGCATAGGAGCCAAATGCGGACATCGTCAGTATCATCGGTCTCATCCTTCATCCTCCCTGACTTTCGCAAATACTTCTTCAAGCACTTCTGCCTCTTCCTCAAGCAGCTGCCGCCCCTGGATCTGGGAGAAGAACTGTTCAAAGACCAGCTTCGGATCTGTCTGTGTCTCCTCTTCCTGTCCGTCCTCCCATTCTTTCGCAAGTTTCCAGTTTCTCTCCGTACGCACTTCCAGAATATGCGTAAAGATCCGCTCCAGCTGTTCCTTCGGCTGATACAGTTCCTGTTCATCCGTCAGAACGATACTGACATAATCCTCACTGACGCGGTCTTTGTTGGCTTCCAGGATTTCTTCGAGGGTTCCCCGGATCACACATACCTCGCGCAATGGTTTCAGCGGATGCAGCCGGATGACCGGTTCCTGTCCCGGCGCTTCCAGGATCACTTCCGTCACCGATTTTTCCTGTGCCCACTCACTGACCGAATATTTTAACATCGATCCGCAGTAACGGATGCTCTCTCTTCCCATCGACTGCGGACGGTGAATATGTCCCAGCGCCACATAGGAAAATGGTGCCAGACACGCGGTATCCACCTGATCGAGTCCGCCTACCGTTATCGTCTCGGAATCACTGGTTTTTGGTATCTCCCCGCCTGCTGTGTAGAACTGATGCGAAATCAGGATATTTCTCCTGGCAGTGTCGATGTTCTCCCTTTCGAGAAGAAATTTTACCGCCTCGTTATAATCCCTGCGGATCTCTTCCCTTTCGGTTTCCGGCTCTCTATCTGCCTCCTGGGAGCCGTCGCTTCCCTGCCCTGCTCCGTCTTCTCTGTCCGTTTTTTTCCTGCTCTCCTCCATCAGTTTTCGCACATATCCCGGCTTTACAAACGGCAGCATCCAGACATCCGTCTCGCCCCACGCATCCTGAAACGTCACTTTTTTCAGATGTTCGTTTTCTGACTGTGGACAGCTGCCCGCCACATAGACCTGCTGCCGGCTCAGAATCTCTGCCCCGAAAGACAGCCGCTCCGGGGAATCGTGATTGCCGCTGATGATCAGCACCGGAATCTTCGGTTCCAGCTGACTTACCTTAGTAAGAAACCGGTCAAATACGGTAACTGCCTCCGCCGCAGGCACGGATTTGTCATAGACATCCCCTGCGATCAGGACGCCGTCCGGCCGCTCTTTATCGATCAGTTCATAAATTTTGTTCAATACCCACTCCTGATCTTCCAGCAGTGAATAACCGTATAACTGTTTTCCGATATGCAGATCGGATAAATGAAAAAATCGCATCGTCTCGCCTTCTTTCTATTGCAAAAATCCCCGCATCGCCGGTGGCTTTCCGGCTTGCAGGGATTTTGATTTTCTGTTTTATTCTTCTGTCTTCTCCGAAGTTTCTTCTTCCTGTTCATTTTCTTCCGCAACCGTATCTTCTGCTGCTGTTTCCGGATCAGCCCCGGCGCTCTCTCCGGCTTTTTCCAGTTCTCTGGTCAGTTCCAGCGGTGTGATATCTGCCGGTGTCACCTGAGTGGCATGCTCCATCAGACTTTTTTTCTGACCTGCTTTTGCCGGCTGTACGGAAGCTTTTGCTTTTCCTTTTTCTTTCCCTTTTCCCTTGTTCCGGTTATTCGGTTCCACCGCATAGATACGATCCGGATGATTCTTCGCTACTTTTCTCAGACTGTTGACTGCCCATAACAAAAATCCCGGTAACAGCAGATTAGAAACAATCATAATCGCACTCGTCATATGAAGCAGTGTCAATGCGACACCTGCTGCCACTTCCACAACCAGAATCACCCATGCCATCTTCCACAGAAGTGCATTTTTGTCCAGACGGTTGCTCAGCCGTGCACAGAAGACTCCTACAAATACCTCGATCACTGCCTGCAGATAATAGATCACGCTGCAGATACGAAGCGTTCCGCTTGTGATACCGATCTGTTTTAATGCCTCCAGAATATCTTTGTCGCCGCCGTCTGCCATACCCGCCATTGACCAGCAGCGCATACCGTAAGACAGGCTGGATGTCAACGCTGTCACTACCAGCATGATTCCGACCAGCATAATGATCATCTTGCTGTTGAGTGCCCGGCGCATTTCTTTCTGATCCTGATATTGATACATAATTTTCCTCCGTTCTCCCTGTTTCTTTTTCTCACTTTCTGTAACTGTTTTCTTTCTTCACAGTTACCACTATCTTTCAATTCTAATGAACAATCTTTTGTTTGTCAAACCGAAACAGAGACTTTATTCTTTTTTTACATTTGTTTTCTCACGATCCGATATTCATCATCCAGCTGATAATATGGACACTGATAAAAGGTATCGCTCAGAAACCGGTACATTTCATCTTCATCCAGATCTACTTCACAGCAGTAGCAATCGGATTCTTCATCGTATACGTAATTTGCACAACTCTCACAGTTTGTCTGTCCTGCCATCGCTTCTCCCCCGTTTTTCTATTTCTATGTAAAAAGCTCTGTCTTTTTATTATATCTGCTCCCTTTCTCCGATACAAGAGGAAATCCTTTTTTACTGTTTACTTTCGATGCAAAAAGAAAATACTTGCTTTTTATTCACTGATATGATATCATAGACTTCGGTTTTAATAAACCATTTTCCATGCCGCTGTGGCGGAATTGGCAGACGCACTTGACTCAAAATCAAGCGGTTAACAGCCGTGCCGGTTCGAGTCCGGCCAGCGGCATCTGAGCTGTTGCATACAGAGTATGCAGCAGCTTTTTTATTTACTCATAACGAGCGATAGCAGGCTTCCGCCTGCTATCGCGGTATTCGCAGAATTCCCATGCAAGCATGGGACTCTGCTCATTACTCGCGTAAAAAATCCCCTGTCGGAAGGTTTCATCTCAAAACTTTCCGCAGGGGATTTCTCATACTTTATCTGTAATTAGTTTACATGAATGTGTTCTCTGGATTTTTCTTTGATCTCTGCTTTGATCTTTTCTACGAAAGTATCCAGCGGCAGAACGGTGGTTTCTTTTTCGCCATGCAGACGGAAGGAAACGGTTCTGTCATCTTTCTCGTTGAATCCGACAACCAGCAGGTACGGTACTTTTTCTACCTGACCTTCACGCATACGGTATCCCAGTTTCTCTGCACGGTCATCCAGTTCTACACGGACATCTGCTGCTTCCAGTGCATCCACGATTTCCTGTGCATAGGCATTCAGCCCTTCATCATCGGTCTTAACCGGCATAACGCGCGCCTGAACAGGAGCCAGCCAGGTCGGCAGATTTCCTTTGGTCTCTTCCAGGATGTATGCCATGAAACGATCCAGAGATCCCAGGATTGCACGGTGCAGAACAACCGGTGTCTGTTTTTCTCCGTTGCTGTCGATGTAGGACAGGTTGAATTTTGCCGGCAGACAGAAGTCCAGCTGGCAGGTAGACAGGGTGATCTCGTTACCGATCGCCGGCTGTACGTTTACATCCAGTTTCGGACCGTAGAATGCAGCCTCTCCGATCTCTTCCGTATATTCAATGCCGATGCTGTTCATTACATCACGCAGTGCATCTTCTGCTGTGTTCCACATTTCATCATCATCATGATATTTTTCTTTGTTTTCCGGATCACGAAGAGACAGTACACAACGGTAATTGGTGATACCGAAATCTTTGTAGGTGTTGAAGATCAGCTCTACTACTTTGGTAAACTCATCTTTGATCTGTTCCGGTGTTACAAACAGATGGGCATCGTTCTGGCAGAAATGTCTTCCACGCTCGATACCTTTCAGAGTTCCGCTGCTCTCATAACGGAAATCATGTGCGATCTCACCGATACGGATCGGCAGGTTTTTATAAGAATGTCTTCTGTTTGCATAGATCATCATGTGGTGCGGGCAGTTCATCGGACGAAGAACGAAAGATTCTCCTTCCATCTCCATCGGCGGGAACATGTTCTCTTTGTAGTGATCCCAGTGCCCGGAAGTCTTATACAGGTTTACCGTACCAACACACGGTGTCATAACGTGCAGGTAACCCAGTTTACGCTCTTTTTCTTTGATATAGTTTTCCAGCTCCTGCCAGATTGTATATCCCTTCGGCAGAAACATCGGCAGACCACGTCCAACCAGATCGTCTACCATGAACAGATTCATGTCTTTTCCGATCTTTCTGTGATCTCTCTCTTTTGCTTCCTCGAGCAACTGCAGATGTGCTTCCAGCTCTTCTGCGGTCGGGAAACATACACCGTAGATACGCTGCAGCATCTTGTTCTTGCTGTCACCTTTCCAGTAAGCACCGGAGTGACGGATCAGTTTGAAATGTTTACAGAGTTTTACGTTGTCTACGTGAGGTCCACGACAGAGGTCGGTAAAGTCTCCCTGATCGTAAACGGTGATATTTCCGTCTTCCAGATCTGCGATCAGATCCAGTTTGTACGGATCATCGGCGAACATTTCCAGTGCTTCTTCTTTGGAAACTTCACGGCGAATGATCTTTTTGCCGGATTTTACCACTTTTTTCATCTCTTTTGTGATCTTTTCAATGTCCTCATCACGGATCACATCATCGCCAAGATCGATATCATAATAGAATCCTTCCGCAACAACCGGTCCAACCCAGAACTTTGCCTGTGGATACAGATGTTTGATTGCCTGAGCCATCACATGGGCGCAGGAATGGTTCAGTGTTTTTAACTGTTCATCTTCTTTAAAATTTACCATTTTTCTTCTCCTTTTTCAGATTATCAACGCGCGACGAGATAAAATACGCTTCGCGAATTTTACTCGTTATCGCGGTACTCGCGTAAAAAAGCACCCTCAGATGACAGATTGCCACCTAAGGGTGCTGTTATGCACGGTTCCACCTTATTTTTTCTCTTACTGCCGATAACAGAGCAACCCGGTAACGCTTCGGATGAAATACATCCTTCTACGCACAGCTCAGAAGTGGTTTTCCTGCAACCTCTCCATAAGAAACTTCCACCATACATTTCTCTCTCTGTAAGGATCTGACTGCATTACTTTCTTCATCCATGCTTTTCATGCTATTTATTTCTAAATCGAGTCCATTATAATATAATACCGGTGGAAATTCAATGCTTTTTTACTCAACTTCCACTTCGTTTCCTGTTCTTTCGCCTTTTGTGAATGCCATCGCATTGTTCAGTGTAGTCTCGCTGATCGCATCCAGTGCTTCGTAAGTAAAGAATCCCTGATGGGAAGTGATAATGACATTCGGGAAGGACAGCAGTCTTGCGGTGATGGAGGTCTCCATGATCTCATCCGAACGGTCCTCAAATACATTTCTTTTCTCTTCCTCGTATACATCCAGGCCGACAGCGAAGAACTTTCTCGCGCGGATACCCTCGATCAGATCCGCTGTTTTTACCAGACCGCCACGGGAAGTATTGACGAGGATCACACCGTCTTTCATCTTCTGGATGGATTCCCGGTTGATCATATGATAAGTCTCATCCATCAGCGGGCAGTGAAGGGAGATCAGATCACTCTGCGCCAGCAGCTCGTCCAGAGATACATAGGTCACAAAATCCAGTGCCGGATTCTGATATTTATCATACGCAATGACATTCATACCGAATCCATGGCAGATTCTTGCCATTGCCGCACCGATCTTACCGGTTCCCACGATACCGGCTGTTTTCTTATAGAAGTTTACCCCCTGCATACCGCCAAGGCTGAAGTCATTTTCACGGACTCTCACGTACGCTTTATGGATTCTTCTGTTGGCAGCCAGTGCCAGTGCCATCGCATGTTCCGCTACGGCTTCCGGAGAATATCCAGGCACACGCATCACTTTGATTCCACACGCAGCCGCTTTTTCCACATCTACATTGTTAAATCCCGCACAGCGCATCAGGATCAGTTTAACACCGCATGCATGCAGAACCTCGATCGTCTCGGTTCCCACATCACTGCTGACAAATGCACAGATCGCATCGTAACCTTTTGCCAGTTTTGCAGTGCTAGGAACCAGTTCGGATTTCAGATATTCGATCTGAATATCCGGATAGTCTTTTGCTTTTGCTTCAAACGACTCTTTATCATAACTTTTCGTATCATAAAATAAAATCTTCACAGCATGTTCCTCCTTTTTTTCTGTCTTTTTGCGTACAGAAACATTATTTTCCAGGCAGTTGCCTGTCCTCCTTATTATATCCGTTCTTCTTTTTCCTGTATACATTTTTTTAGAAAATGATAGATTTCCTCATCAGTAGGCGGACATCCCTTCAGATACGTGGCAAATCCTCTGGTACAGCTGCCGATTCCCAGTGTTCCTGTTTTCCCCCGATAGCCCTGTCCGATACAGATCTTCGTATCCAGTTTTTCCAGAAGTCCTTCTTCTTTTAACCGGTCGAGTGCCGGGATCAGATATCCGTAGCAGGCACTGCAGGATTCCACCTCTTCTACCGCATCCGCGACTTCCACGACTTTTCTCCTTTCGGTCTTTACCACCTGCGAAACCGGTGGATTCAGTTCCCGGATCCGGGCGTGTGTCCAGTCTGCGCATCCTGCTCCCAGCGTTTCTGCCATCCGGATATACGGCACTTCTTCCACCGCATAGCCCATCTCCTGGCAGACAAATGCATCAACCAGCACCGGGTCTCTTCCGGCGATCAGACGGTTCATCTCTACCGGATTGCCTCCGTCCTCAAAATCCCAGTCCCCGCAGATATTGTCAACCAGAATAAAATCCTGCGGCAGACCGACTGCCAGATGAGCGATCGGTTTATGCAGTCCCATCGCGTGAAAATGACGTTTTTCCCGGTTTGGAAGCAGTCCTTTCATATTTTTCAGCGCACAGGTGATCTTCGTCTGGCAATGCCCCTTCATCACCGGCACATTGATCAGAAAGTCCAGGCTCTTTGCCTCCCGGCAGATCTCCAGCTCCATCCCGCCGCACTCCGTCAGTTCTCCGGGATCTGCCTGCATATCCTTAAAGGGAACCTGATACGTTTCGCTCAGGCGATCATATCCACAGACTTCCATGGATTCTCTCGTCTTATCCCCCACCCAGGAGCCTTCCAGCATGATGAGATTCTGAAATCCCGCCTCCTGCAGATATTCGATGATTCCCGCCACAACTTCCGGATGCGTCGTCGCCCCCCAGGAAGCCTCCGACGGTGCCACCAGATTCGGCTTGATCCCGATCTTTTTATCCCGCGCTCCGATCTGTGCGGAAAGTTCTGCCGCATGCAGGATCTCTTTTGTCATCGCTTTATAATCCGTTCCATGAATCAACAGTAATTCTTCTTTTTCCATGTTCATTCCTTTCTGTTCGTTTTTCAGGTATTTTTCTATTTAAGTCAAAAAACCCCGGAGTTAAGCCCCCGGGGTTCGTTACTTTTCTGTTTTATCTTCTTTTCAGGAAATCCGGAATCTGGATATCTTTTCTCGGAACAGTACTGCTGGTCGGTGCTCCCGGATTTGCTTTTGGCATCTGGAAGCTCGGCATTGTCATGCCCTGAGAAAATGCAGGTTTTTCCGGTGCTGCTTCTTTTACCGGTGCAGTCTGTACCGGCTTCGCAGTTACTGCAGAAGCTTTGCTTACGCTTGCCTGTTTTGCAGTAGCATCGTTCAGTCCTGTTGCGATAACGGTGATCTTAGCGGAATCTACTGCGGTATCATCGTACATAGCACCAAAGATGATGTTTGCATCTTCGCCTGCCAGGTTCTGTACATAGCTTGCAGCATCGTTTGCATCCATAAGAGAGATATCTCCGGAGATGTTAATGATCACATGGCTTGCACCCTGGATGGTTGTCTCAAGCAGCGGACTGGATACAGCTTGCTGTACAGCTTCGAGTGCTTTGTCGTCGCCCTTTGCCTCGCCGATACCGATATGAGCGATTCCTTTGTCTTTCATAACAGTCTGAACATCTGCGAAATCCAGGTTGATCAGTGCCGGCATGTTGATCAGGTCTGTGATGCCCTGTACTGCCTGCTGCAGAACTTCGTCTGCTTTCTTCAGTGCTTCCGGCATTGTAGTACGCCGGTCAACGATCTCAAGCAGTTTGTCGTTCGGGATAACGATCAGAGTATCTACGTTGTCTTTTAATTTATCAATTCCCATCAGAGCGTTGCTCATACGGGTTTTAGCCTCAAAACGGAACGGTTTTGTTACAACACCAACGGTCAGGATGCCCATCTCTTTTGCGATGCCTGCAACAACCGGTGCAGCACCTGTTCCGGTTCCGCCACCCATACCACAGGTAACGAATACCATGTCAGCACCTTCCATCAGCTGACGGATCTCTTCCATGCTCTCTTCTGCCGCTTTTTCACCGATCTCCGGTTTTGCTCCGGCTCCAAGACCTTTTGTCAGTTTCTCACCTATCTGTAATACGGTAGGAGCTTTGCAAAGAGTCAAAGCCTGTTTATCAGTGTTCACTCCGATAAACTCCACACCGCCGATTGTTTCTTCTACCATGCGGTTTACTGCATTATTACCGGCTCCACCTACACCAATTACTATAATCTTTGCAGATGATTCCGCCTCATTTGTCATAATCTCTAACAAAGTACTTCCTCCTTCTTTGCTTGCGCTTATATTTATTCCCTTCAGGGTACTTTTGCCTTATCTTAAAGAGTTACATATAGTTATATAATATAATTTCTTTTCTGATTAATCAACTATTTTTTTCAGATTTCATACTTTTTTTCGAATTTTGTAAGGTTTTTCCGGATTTTTGTTTTCCTGCGGTTTACTCCCCGGCAGTTTGCTGTGTGCCGGATGAATCTGCACCACTTTGCGAAGCTCCGTCTGCTTTTCCGGCGCTTTCTGCCTCCTGTCCCGAAGCATCCTGCGTCGTACCGGCATCACTTCCGTCCGCGGCTGTATCTTCCTGTGTGTCGCCATCCTGCGTATCTTCACCGGAAGCTGCCGGATCCGAACCCGCATCCTGGGCAGCTGTACCCCCTTCTGTATCCGCTGTATCTGCCGCCGGGTCTGTGGCTGCATCCTGTCCCGGATCCGTCGTCTCCTCACTGAAATCTTTTCCCTCGATCTGTGCGATCTCCATTTTCAGTGTATACAGCGTCTCTTTCGAGAAAATAATGTTGGTGATGTCCGTATCATAATCTTCCAGATGAAGGATCCCTGTAAAATCCGTTAATTTCGGAAGAATCGCTGCCACCCGGGTGATTTTTTCTTCCAGCAGTCTGTCTTTTCCCAGATTGCAGTGGATCTTTCCACTGTTATACACCAGAATGATCTCCTGATTCTCATTGAAACACAGCATCTCAGGCAGAATCTCGTATTTTTCCACCATTCGGGTGATTCCGAGGATCGTATTGTAGATGCCGTCGGCAACCGCCGGAATCGTATCGCCAAGCGCGATCCCGCTTGTCTTGTCCGTAATGCCGATCACTCGCGGCACATCCGTTACCGCTGCCTTGAACTTTGTCGCATTTTCATTGCCGGAATCGGACTCCACCGCCTGCAGTACCTGGTCATCGGCATTGTCTGCCTGCGCGGTCTCACTGTCGGTACCCTCTTCCTGTGCATCCTCCGTATCTGTACCGTCCGTGGTATCCGTGCTTTCTCCGGTCAGAGATTCCAGCGCCGCATCCGCTTCCTGTGCAGCTGCCTCCTGCGCCGCCTGTTCTTTTAACTGGTTCAGTTCTTCCTCTTCCTGATTCAGCGCATCGATTTCTTCCTGTTCCATCGGTGTCACTTCCACAACCATTCCATCCTTATTAAAATACAGCCTGTCCGTTCCCTGCGCGATATAGCCGACGATTTTCTTCTCGTTTACGTGAATCCGAAGCGTATGGGCGTTGACCCGCTCAAGATCAAAGGAATTCACAAACGGAATATTTTCTGCATTTGTATGTTTCTGGAAGAGCATCGCAAGAACCGTGTTGGATGTCATCGGTGTTGTCAGCACATATTCCTTGATCTGGTCATCCGTATATCTGGTACTTCCAACCACATATACGTTATCTACTCTGAACAGAAAGAAAAACGCCCCCAGAGCCAGCAGCACTATGACTGCCACGGCTCCGGCTGTAAGCATTTTTCCTTCTTTTGTCAGTCTTCTCTTTCTGATTTTTTTTTTCATTTTTCCACCTGTTCCCTTATTCTGATTACCGCTCCCAACTGCCCGAACAGCTGATCCGGATGTTCATATCCCCGTTCGATATATTCCGCATGCTTCACGACACTTTCTCCCTGTGCCGAAAGCCCCGCCACCACAAGTGCGGCTCCTCCACGCAGTTCCCGGGCACATACGGCTGCCCCCGTCAGCTGTCTGCCACCGGAAATAACCGCCTGCCTGCCGCTGACCGTTACCCTGCCGCCCATTTTTTCCAGTTCCTCCACGATCTGGAACCGTTTTTCAAAAATGGTTTCCTCGATCCAGCTCTCCCCCGGAACTGTCAGAAGCACCGCCATCAGAATCGACTGCATATCCGTCGGAAATCCGGGATACGGCATGGTACTCACTTTTTCCACCGGAAAGCGGATCCCGGCTGCGTTCGCCCTTAGTGTACCACTCCTCATCTCCCATTGTCCACCCATTTTCTCATATACGGTAAGCACGGATCGCATTTCCCGCGGATCCACATCTTTCAGACTGATCTGCCCGCGGGTCGCTGCCGCCGCATACAGACAGGTTCCCGCAACGATCCGGTCGGACGGGATCGTATATTCCACATCCCGCAGTGCCGCAGCTCTCCGCATCCAGATCTTTCCTGTGCCGATTCCCCGGATCTCCGCCCCCATCGCCTGTAAAAAACAACAAAGATGCTGAATCTCTGGTTCCAGGGCACAATTTTCCAGAAGCGTTTCCCCTCTCGCTGTAACGCCCGCAAGGAGTGCATTTTCCGTAGCTCCCACACTGGAAATCGGGAAACGGATATGTGCGCCGGAAAGTCCCTCCGGACATTCCCCACAGATCTCTCCCTCCGTCTCCCGGATCTCCGCTCCCATTTTTTTCATCGCTTCCAGATGCAGGTTGACGGGACGCGCTCCGATCGTACAGCCGCCCGGATAACCGATCCGGATCCGTTTACACCTCCCCAGCATACTGCCGAGCAGGAGGATTGAGGATCGCATCGTGCGCGTCTCTTCCCCCGAAATCCCGCTCTCCCGGATCTTTTTACAGTCCATCGTCAGGGTGTGATCCTTCCACGCTGTCTTTACTCCCAGCGACTGCAAAATTACCTCCATCTCAAACACATCCGCGATCCGGGGACAGTTGTGAAGCACGGTCACTCCCTCATGCAGCACTGCAGCCGCCATCATTGGCAGGGCAGCATTTTTCGATCCCTGAACCTTTACTTCTCCTTCCAGCGGACCATTTCCACGCATCCATATTTCACTCACTCGTTTGCTCCCACATGCCCTGTTATCTTATTCTATGCTGCCCGGGAGTATCTGGTGACTGACAGCGCGAGCCCCATCTCCCCCAGCAGAAACAGCACCGAAGTTCCTCCGTAACTGATAAACGGCAACGTGATCCCGGTATTTGGGATCGTGTTTGTCACAACGGCGATGTTCAGGATCACCTGGATTGCGATATGCCCCATGATCCCTGCACCGATCAGTTCCCCCATAAGATCCCCCGCACGGACCGCCGCCACCATAAGCCGCCAGATCAGACAGGCAAAAAGAAGGATGACCAGAATCGCCCCGAAAAGCCCGGTTTCCTCACAGATAATAGAAAAGATCATATCATTCTGTGCTTCCGGTACAAACCCGAGTTTTTGCAGGCTGTTTCCCATCCCCCGCCCGAAGATCCCGCCGCTTCCGATCGCATACAGTCCCTGGATCGTCTGAAATCCTTTCTCATATTTTTCCGGATTCCGCCAGATGGCAAGGCGTTCGAGCCGGTAGCTTTCCATACTTAAAAAGATCGCGATAAATCCGCTCCCCGCCGTGCCGATGCCAAGGAAAGGCAGATAGCGCGGATGTGCCACAAAGATCAGGATCACACCGATTCCCAGAATGATGATCGCCGTGCTCAGGTTATTCGTACCTACCAGTCCGACGATCGGCAAGAGCGCCGCCATCGTCTGGATCATAAACCAGATAGTGTCCGTCTTTTTCCTCCGGTTACTGATCCGGGATGCCAGAAAAAGTACCACCGCCACCTTGGCAAATTCCGCCGGCTGAAACGAGAGCGGTCCGAGTGCCAGCCACCGCTTCGATCCGTTATATGATCTTCCGACAAAAAGAACCGCCGTGGACAGCACAATGGAACACAGATACAGCGGCGTGGCAAATGCTGCCACCCGGTGATAGTCGATCCGCGCCATCACAAAGAACGCCGCCATCCCCAGCACACTGGCAAATAACTGTTTTTTCAGGTAATATCCCGCATCCTGAAACTTTACCTCTCCATTATATGTACTTGTACTATATAAAAGAAGCAGTCCCACCGCTGTCAGTGCCATGACAAAAAGGGCAAGAAGCTCATCTGCCTGCCCAATTTTTCTTTCTTTTTTCATGGATTTTACACGCTTTTTTTTCAGTCTATGAACCGTAAAAATATTCAGTACTTTTTTTATAAAATCCCATTGACAAATACTGATTTTTTTTTATAATTAGTTTTAACAATAGTAAACATGAAATTTAGTAATACAATACTTTCCCGATTATCAGTAAGGCGGATCTTTTACCTGCTACATGGCTGATAATCGGGATTTTCGTGTGTTTTTTCAAAGGAGTTTTTATGGATATTGGAACAAAACTGAAAAGTCTGCGAACGCAGAACGGACTGACCCAGCAGGAACTGGCGGACCGGGCGGAGCTTACCAAGGGGTTTATCTCTCAGGTCGAGCGAAATCTCACCTCCCCCTCCATCAGTACCCTTGCGGATATCCTGCAGTGTCTTGGCAGCAGCCTTCAGGAATTTTTTACGGATGACACGCCGGAGCAGATCGTCTTTCGGGAGGAAGATTATTTTCTGAAAGATGATCCCGAACTCGGGCATCAGATCGAATGGCTGGTTCCAAACGCACAGAAAAATCAGATGGAACCCATTCGTATGACCCTTGCCCCCCGGGGACGCTCCTGTATCGAGTCGCCCCATGTGGGAGAAGAAATGGGGTACGTCCTCGAAGGAAATATCCTTCTTACGCTGGGCAAGAAAACCTACCGCGTACAAAAAGGTGAAACGTTTTATTTTCCCGCCAACCAGGAACACTGGCTGGAAGCAGGGAAATGGGGTGCTACGATCCTGTGGATCTCCTCCCCTCCAAATTTCTAATGATAAAAAGGAGAGACTATGAGCAATCGATTAATAGATTTACAGCATATTACAAAAATCTTTGACGGAGAAAAGATCCTCGATGATCTGAATCTCTATATCCGTAAGAACGAATTTCTCACCCTTCTCGGTCCGTCCGGCTGCGGCAAGACCACAACTCTGCGGATCATCGGCGGCTTTTTATTCCCGGATGAGGGAAATGTTATCTTTGACGGAAAAGATATCACACAACTGGCTCCCAACAAACGCCAGTTAAACACCGTCTTTCAGAAATATGCCCTGTTCCCGAATATGAACGTCGCGGAAAATATTGCTTTCGGTCTCAAGATCAAGAAAAAAAGCAAAGCCTATATCGATGACAAGATCAAATACGCACTGAAGCTGGTGAATCTTGACGGCTATGAAAAACGTAAAATCGATGCGTTAAGCGGTGGTCAGCAGCAGCGAATCGCCATCGCCCGCGCCATCGTCAACGAACCGAAGGTGCTTCTTCTCGACGAACCGCTCGGCGCGCTGGATCTCAAGATGCGTCAGGACATGCAGTACGAACTGATCCGTCTGAAAAATGAGCTGGGCATTACCTTTGTCTACGTTACCCACGATCAGGAGGAAGCCCTCACGATGTCCGATACGATCGTCGTCATGAACGGCGGTTATATCCAGCAGATCGGTACACCGGAAGATATCTACAACGAGCCGCAGAATGCTTTCGTTGCCGATTTTATCGGTGACAGCAACCTTTTTGGTGCCACGATGATCCAGGATCGTCTGGTGGAGATTCTCGGTGCCAAATTCTTATGCGTGGACGAAGGCTTCGGAACGAACAACCCGGTCGATGTGGTTATCCGCCCAGAAGATGTGGAACTGGTGGAGCCGGAAGTCGGCATCATCAAAGGCCGCGTAACTTCCGTCATCTTCAAAGGCGTACACTACGAGATGACCGTTATGGCAAATGGTTTTGAATGGCTGGTACACAGCACGGATATGTATCCGGTGGACCGTGAAGTCGGTATCTTTGTCAAACCGTTCAATATCCAGATCATGCACAAACCGGAATCCGATGATGAAAAGGCGGTGGATATCAATGAATAGTTCAAAGAAAACCTGGTTTGCCTTTCCCTATATCCTGTGGATCATCGGATTTACCATGATCCCGCTGGGACTGGTACTTTACTACGCATTTACCTCCGCAGACGGCGGATTTACCCTGGCAAATGTCCTTGCCATCGCAGAACCCGTCCATCTGAAATCCCTGTGGACCTCGATCAAGATGGCGGTTTTGACCACCCTGATCTGCTTTCTCCTGGCGTACCCGCTGGGACTGGTGCTTTGCAGCCTGAACTTAAAGAAAAGTAATTTTGTTATTTTTCTCTTTATTCTTCCGATGTGGATGAACTTTCTGCTGCGGACCATGGCGTGGCAGCTGATCCTGTCCAACAACGGTGTGTTAAATACCCTGCTTGGTTTCCTGCATCTTCCGAAGGTGCATATCATCTACACGTTCCAGGCGGTTCTGATCGGCATGGTTTATGACTATCTGCCGTTTATGATCCTTCCGATCTACAACTCTCTGTCTTCTATCGGTGACGATGTGGTGGAGGCCGGAAAGGATCTCGGAGCCAGCTATTTTACGATTTTACGGAAGATCATTTTCCCGCTGTCTCTTCCGGGAGTCATCAGCGGTATCACGATGGTATTCGTTCCTTCCATGACTTCGTTCGTGATCTCGAATATCCTGGGCGGATCGAACACCTTACTGATCGGTAATATCATCGAGCAGGAATTCACGTATAACTTTAACTGGAACCTCGGCAGCGGACTTTCTTTTGTGCTTCTGGTATTTACCTTGATCAGCATGGGACTGATGTCCGTCTTTGACAAATCAGAAGGAGGAAATAACATATGGTAAAAACATGGGCCAAACGGCTGTATATGGCATTCATCTTTCTGTTGTTGTATCTGCCGATTATTGTTCTGATCGTACTGTCTTTTAACAAATCCAAAGCCAGAGTCACCTGGCGTGGGTTTACCCTGCAGTGGTATGCAAACCTGTTTGAGAACAGCCGGATCGTGGATGCATTTACCACTACGCTCGCGCTGGCTTTCGGTGCTGCACTGGCTGCCACCGTCATCGGTGTGGTTGGCGCGATCGGTATCAACGCGATGAAAAAACGGAATTATTCAATCATGCTGGGAGCTACCAATATCCCGATGTTAAATGCAGAGATCGTGACCGCACTGTCCCTGACACTGTTATTTATCCGGTTTATCAAACTGGGATTTACGACCGTTTTTATCGGTCATGTAACATTCTGTGTCCCGTATGTGATCCTGAATGTCCTGCCGCGTTTTCGTACCCTGAATAAGAATGCGTATGAAGCCGCACTCGATCTCGGAGCCACCCCGCTGTATGCCTTTTTCAAGGTCTGCTGGCCGGAACTGATGCCGGGTATCATGTCCGGTTTTCTGATGGCGGCTACAATGTCGATGGATGATTTTGTAATCACATATTTTACCAGAGGTCCGGGAATCAATACGATCTCCACGCTGGTTTACTCTGAAGTAAAACGTGGTATCCAGCCGGAAATGTATGCGCTTTCCACGCTTCTGTTCCTGCTGATTCTTGTTCTTCTGCTGCTCTTTAACTTCTTATCCGGAAGAAAAAGCAGCATAGAAGTGTAAAGGAGACTCATGATGATGAAATGTAAATTATTGGTGATACCTGCCCTTGCCGGCTCCCTGCTGCTTCTGGGTGGCTGCGGTTACAACAAGAACAATTCTTTAGTAGTTTTTAACTACGGAGATTACCTGGATTCTTCGATCATTGATTCTTTTGAGGAGGAGACTGGGATCAAGATCCTGTATGAAGAGTATCAATCCCCGGAAGAAATGTATATGAAATACAAGGCAGACATCGTAGACTATGATGTGATCTGTTCTTCCGATTATATTCTGGAGAAGCTTCGTCAGGAAGATGAACTGCTCCCGATCAATTTTGATAATATTCCGAATGCTGCCAATGTGGATGAGCATCTCTGGGAGTTTTCGAAGTCGTTTGACCCGGAAAATAAATATACGATCCCGCATTACTGGGGTACGCTCGGTATCCTTTATAATACCCGGCTGGTGGACGAGGAGGTGGATTCCTGGGATATTCTTTTTAATCAAAAATACAGCGGACAGATCATCATGGAAAACAGTGTCCGGGATTCGTTCGTTCCTGCGCTGAAGCTGCTTGGTTATTCGATCAATACGGATAATACCGATGAGCTGGATGAAGCGGAAGCAATGTTGAAGGAGCAGCGCCCGATGGTACAGGCGTATCTGCTTGATTCCGCCCGTGATGAGATGATCGCGGAAAATGCGGCGATCGCGCTGGTGTATTCCGGGGAGGCTCCTTATGCGACGGAGTACAATGAGGATCTGGCTTATGTGGTTCCGAAAGAGGGTTCGAATGTCTGGGTGGATTCCTGGGCGATCACGAAGGACTGTAAGAATACGGAAAATGCGGAGAAGTTTCTGAATTATCTGTTAGAGGTAGAGATTTCGAAGATCAGTTTTGAGTATAATCATTATGGAACGCCGAACAAGAAGCTGGCGGAGATTCTGCCGGCGAAGTATACGGAGGACCCGGCGCTGTTTCCACCTAGTGATGTGTTGGATAATTGTGAGATTTTTAAGTCGTTGGATCAGGGGACACAGAATTATTATAGTAAGTTGTGGAAGGAAATTAAGTTGGATTAAGAAAGTTTGATTGCTCAAGACGAATTGTTTTTTGCTGTGAACTGGAATGGGAGGATGATAAAGTTGAAAGGGAATTTAATTTGTATGTTTATAAAACTTTATTAATCTTCTTCTCTTTTGCATTGTTTATATAAAATACCTTGAGAATATATGTAATCGTAAAAGCATTTATTCTCAAGGTATTTTATTTTTCTCAGTTATTATTCAATTTCGATTTCTACACTCCACATTCCCAATCACTGCGATAATTGTTCTGTTTTTGTTTATTCTAAGCTCAAGTTCCGGAGGTCTTCCGGGATGGGGGCGGTTAGGTGGAGTTTCTCGCCGGTGTAGGGTTGACGCAGGGTTACCTGGTAGGCGTGGAGGGCTGCGCGGTGGAGTTGGGTTTGGGGGCCGCCGTAGAGGGGATCGCCCAGGAGCGGGCAGGTCTGGGTGGCCATGTGGAGGCGAATTTGGTGGGTTCTGCCGGTTTCCAGGTGGAGGGCGAGGCATTGTGTTACTTTGCCGGTCCAGAGGGGTTTATAGAGGGTTCTGGCGGGTTTGCCGAGAGGGGTGGAGATCATGCGAAGGTGGTTTTCCGGATCGGGGGACATTGGGGTGTCAATCAGGGTCCAGGCATCTGTGTCTGATGTGGTTCCAAGATTTTCCAGGCGCCGGGTGATTTCGTTCCAGCCGGGGAATTTTTCTGCTTCGTTTTTTTCCATGATCTCCTTCTCGTACTCTTTTTCTATTTCACGTTTCTTTTCCTGGTCGATGTTCCGGGCATCGTCTTTTCTGTTCTGCGGAAGCTGGGTGACAGCAAGATAAGTTTTCCGGAATTCTCTCCGCTCTCTCTGTTTTTGCAGTCTGGCGGCTGCGATCTGGTTTTTGGCGAAGAGGACGATGCCGGAGGTGTCTTTGTCCAGGCGGCCGATGGGGCGGACGGTGTGGGACTCCTGCCGGGAAGCATAATAAGCGCTTACCTGGTTTGCCAGAGTGTCTTCGTAGTGACCGCCCTGCGGGTGCGTGACCACACCTGCCGGTTTATTGACAGCTAAAAGGTCCTGGTCTTCGTAAAGAATGTCCAGGACCTCTGTGTTGGCTGTCAGATGACCGGAACACTGTGTTTCCGTCTCCAGCAGGATCTCTATGATGTCACCGGGCAGCGTTTTTTCCGTCACTCTGCACCGGATGCCATTTTTCCGGATTCCGTCAGGAAGGAATTTTGCACGGCTGATCTCTTTTTTTGTGAAACCTGCCTGTCTTCGCAGGACTTCCTGCACCGTTCCTCCCTCTTCCACCTGAAGGCTCCATACCCTCCGGCTCTCGTTACGCATCTACCTCCGGCAGGGCGTATACATATTCTTTGAACATCCGGCCACGCTGTTCGTAATTATCAAACTGTCCCCAGCTTGCACATGCCGGTGATAAGAGGACTGCATCACCTTTGTTCGCTTTTTCGGCACAGATCTTTACAGCCTCTTCCAGATTGTCCGCCAGGATCGTATTCATAAAACCACACTTGTGAGCAGTTTCTTCGATCTTTTCTCTCGTCTGACCGATCAACACCAGGTAACGCACTTTTCCGTCAAATGCTTCAATCCACTCTTCGTAAGAAGACTGTTTGTCATATCCACCACCGATCAGCAGTGTCGGGCGGTCCATCGCCTGGATGCCTTTGATGGCTGCATCCGGGTTGGTTCCCTTGGAATCGTTGTAATATACGACTCCGTTTTTCTCTGTTACATATTCAATTCGGTGTTCTACCGCTACAAAGTTTTCCACACTCTCTTTGATATTTTTCACCGGAACCCCTGCGTAATATGCCATAGCTGCTGCAGCCATCGTATTTTCATGGTTGTGACGGCCAAGGATCTTCAGGCGGTCTGTCGTGGTGATCACGAGTTCTTTTTCTCCGTCCCGTAAAACGATCTCTTTTCCTCTCAGGAAAATCCCCTGCGCAAGTTCTCTGAGGCTGGAGAAATACACGACTTTCGCTTTCACCTGTCCGCTTTCACCGAACGCACGCAGCACGTCGTCTTCATAATTCAGCACACATACCTGATCTTCGGTCTGGTTGCTGGTGAGCAGTTCTTTCACATGGATGTACTCTTCCATCGTATGATGACGGTTCAGATGATCTTCTGTGATATTTAAGATCGCGCTGACTGCCGGCTGGAAGTCCTGAATTGTCTCTAACTGGAAGCTGCTGATCTCGGCTACCGTTACGGTTTCCTCTTTGGTATCCAGCGCCACGGAAGTATACGGAGTTCCGATATTTCCAACCACATAGACGCTGTCCAGATAATCGCCCATGATCTTTCCGAGCATCGCCGTTGTCGTTGTCTTTCCGTTGGTTCCTGTGATCGCCAGAACTTTTCCTTTTCCCATCTGATAAGCCAGTTCCACCTCGCCCCAGATTGGAAGTCCCTGTGCACGAAGGGCATCGACGATCGGAAGATCTGTCGGAACACCCGGGCTCATTACGACCAAATTCAGTGTCTTTCTTGCCTCCTCAGACAGTTCTCCGAGAATGATCTCTACTTTTTCCGGCTGTTCCAGTTTTGCCCTGATCGCTTCCGGATCCTGTTTGTCATTTCCATCATAAATCACCGGACACGCTCCCACTTTACAGAGCAGATCCGCTGCACCGATACCACTGATACCAGCACCAAATACTAATACACGTTTTCCTTCTAACTTCATGGTTCTCTCCCCGTTTTTTTCTTATGTACACTCGGAATCTTTTTTGTGCTTGATTTTGTGAGAAGATTTTTTGTCAGTTGCATCCAAATTTCTGAGGCGTACGCGGTAGGTACGTTGATGAAATTTGGGTGCAACTGGCGGAAAATCAGCCACAAAAGCAAGTGCAAAAAAGACTCCGAGGGTACATCCATTACAGTGCCAGCAGACCGATCATACACAGGATGGCTGTGATGATGGAGAATACTGCCACAACTCTTGTCTCAGACCATCCACACAGTTCAAAATGATGGTGGATCGGTGCCATTTTAAAGAATCTCTTTCCACCGGTCTTTTTAAAGTAAGTAACCTGGATCATAACAGAAGCTACCTCGATCAGATAGATCAGACCTACCAGGATCAGAAACAGCGGCATCTGTAACATATAGGCAGTACCTGCAACGAATCCGCCCAGTGCCAGAGATCCGGTATCTCCCATAAATACTTTCGCAGGAAATACATTGAACAGCAGAAATCCCATCAACGCACCGACAACCGCACAGGTGATCGGTTCAATACCGCTTTGTGTTCCCACTGCCACAACCGTAAAGAATGTTGCAACCATCACGGTCACGCTGGATGCAAGACCGTCCAGTCCGTCTGTAAAGTTTACACCGTTTACCGTACCGATCACCGCTACAAATAACAGCGGTACTGCCACCCAGCCGATGTTCCAGTAATAACCATGGCTGAACGGTACCAGCAGTGTCAGTTTCACATCGGTAAAACGAATCAGATAAAAAGCAAAAATTGCAGTTACCACGATCTGTCCTGCCATCTTCTGTGCCGGAAGCAGTCCGTCGGAACGTTTCAGCACAACTTTCAGATAATCATCCAGGAATCCGATCAGACCAAATCCCAGCGTCAGGAATAAGATCGGAATGATCTTCGGATAATCTTTTACATAAAACAAAGATGTCACTGTTACTGCGATCAGAAAGATCAGACCACCCATCGTCGGGGTTCCCGCTTTGGAAAGATGAGACTTCACACCGTCGGTACGTTCCGTCTGGGACGCTTTCAGTCTCCGCAGAAACGGAATAATCACGGGTGCCAGAATCACACTGATCACAAAAGAAATAATCACCGGTATCACAATTTTAAAATCCATATTTCACCTCGTACATTATGAACATTTTTCTGTTCAGTTTTTTTACGTTCTAAGTATAATACTTTTCCCCCCATTCAGCAACCGTTATTCCACACGCTTCCGCAAATTCCGGGATTCTGTCATTCTGTTTTGCTTTTCTCCGCCACGACTTCCGTTTTCTCTATCCCCAGATACGGCAGCACATTCTCAAAAATCGTTTTCATCACCGGGGCTGCTATCGTTCCGCCATAATAGATTCCCTGCGGATTATAGATGATACAGACCCCGAGGATCACCGGATCGTCCGCCGGGGCAAAACCGAGAAAAGAGGAAATATACCGGTTGGCACTTCTTGGAAGCGTCTGGGAAGTGGCTGTTTTCCCGCCGATCCGATAGCCCTCCACCTGCCCGTTTTTTCCGCCGCCCTCCTTCACCACCATTTCCAGAGCGTAGCGCATTTTCTCTGAGGTCTGCTCGGACAGGATTCTTTTTTTCTTCTCATAGGAATACGTTTTTATGACCTTTCCCTCCTGATCCTGTACCTTCACCCCGAAGTGTGGCGTGATCCGCTCACCACCATTAATCAGGGAAGCGGCTGTCGTTGCCAGCTGCATCGGCGTGATCTGAAAGGACTGTCCGAATGCGATCGTCGCCAGTTCCACCTGTCCGATATTTTCCTCTTTGTGCATGATCGTCCCCGCCTCTCCCGGCAGATCGATACCGGTCTTTTCCAGCAGACCGAATTTTTCAAAATAAGAATAATATTTTTCCACTCCCAGCCGCAGCGCCACATCGATAAATACCGGGTTGCACGAATTTTCTACCCCCTGCACAAAAGTCTCGGCTCCGTGTCCGGTTCTTCTCGCACAGTGGATCCGCCGGTCTTCCACCACCCGGAATCCCGGACAGGAAAACTGATCCTGCAATGTCACCACACCGGCTTCCAGACCTGCAGATGCTGTGATGATCTTAAAGGTGGAACCCGGTTCGTAGGTATCGTTGATACAGGTATTTCGCCACATCCGGTTTAAGGCATCTGTTTTCTCCCCCTGACCAGAAAGAACCGTCCCCGCTGGCAGGGTGTAGGGATCATTCAGATTGAACTCGGGGACGTTAACACAGGCATAAATCTCCCCGTTTTTCGGATTTAATAACAGAATCGATACTTTCTCGGCTTCTTTTTGTTCCATCACCCGTTCCGCCTCCTGCTGGGCATACATCTGGATGTTATAGTCCAGGCTGGTGCTAAGATCGAAGCCCGCCACAGGCTCCTTCCGTTTTTCTCCGATTCCATTCTGTTCGATTCCCCTGGCATCTGTCGTTGTGAGGATGGTTCCGTTGATCCCTTTTAGTACCTCTTCATATTTTACTTCCAGTCCGATGATTCCCTGATTATCCCCTCCGGTAAATCCGAGTACCCGGGAAGCAAGTTCATTGTATGGATAATATCTTCGAAAATCCTCGTCCACTTTTACACCGGCAAGCTGATATTCCCGGATCTTATCCCCCACTTCTTTCTCCACGTTTGTTTTGACTCTTTCAATCGAAGAAACTTTTTCCACCCGTTTTCGCGCTCCCGCCTCATCAATCCCCAGTTCTTTTACCAGCATCGCGATCACCTTTTCCGGTTCTTTGATCTGGCTGTGGATGACCGATATCGTACAGACGGTCTTATTATCCGCCAGCACCGTTCCATTCACATCCAGAATCCGCCCTCTCGCCGCCTTGATCTTACGCTCTCTTTCATGCAGATCATCGGCTTTTTTCGCATAATACTCCGACTGTACCACCATCAGACTGACCAGCCGGCCGATCAGACCTGCGAGCATCGCGATACAACACAGAAAAACCACCAGCGTCTTTTTCTTATGAAACGTTTTATTTTTACTCATAAAGAAACCCCGCAGAAGCTTTCCATCTAATGTATGGCTGCTTCTGCGGGGTTATTCATATTCGTAATCTTCCTTAATTGCCACTCTGTATTGCCGCTTCTTCGTCCGTGATACCGTCGCTCTCCTGCTTGTTATTGAGCGTTGTCTCACTGTCGTCTTCCGGCGGTGCTGCCGTCGCGGTGTCATCTGCGCTGTCTGACTGTCCGGTGGATTCCACTTTCTGATTGATCAGTTCTTCCAGATAACTCATCTTGGCATTGGTCTTATCCGTCACTTCTTCGTCCTGGAAAATATTCAGGTATGGCAGGATTTCTGTCATAATCCCCTTGTAAAGATACTGGGCATACAGACTGTCTGCCTGAGATTCTGCATTCGGTTCATCCACAACCACATAGACAACCACCTGCGGATCATCAAGCGGTGCAAAACCGATAAAGGATACCAGATATTTTTTATCTTCACGCGGATATTTCTGTGCGGTTCCTGTCTTTCCGCCCATGCTGTAGCCGTCTACTTTCGCTGTTGCTCCAGTACCGTCCGACTCCATAACCGCGCCCATGTACTGACGAATCAGTGCGGAGACATCGCTGGATACCGTCTGCTTGGTTACCACCGGCTGGATGTCTTTGATGACATCTCCATCCTCATTCATAATCTTGCTGACCACATGCGGCTGATAGTAATATCCGCCATTGATCGCCGAACAGATCGCTGCAATCTCCTGGATCATGGTACAGGTATATCCCTGTCCGAAAGATGCACTGGCAAGCTCGGTGCTTCCCGAAGACAGATTTTCTTCGGAATGAAGGATACCGGTAGCTTCTCCCGGAAGATCGATGCCCGTAGTAGAGCCGAAATTAAAGATTTTCTGATATTTCAGAAATTCCTCCGGACCTAGCAGTGCTCCGATCTGCATCAGACCATCGTTACAGGAATGTTTGATCAGATCCGACAAGGTCTCTGTTCCGTGCGCTCTCGGATAGATAGAACACCGGATCATCGTATCCCCAAATTTCTGATAGCCGTCGCAGACAAAGGTATCGGTCGGCTGTACCACATCCGCATCCAGTGCTGCCCCGATCGTCAGTGGTTTTACTGTCGATCCAGGCTCGAACGCATCACTGATACAATAGTTCTGCCAGATGCCGTACAGTGCTTTCAGCATCGTTCCGCCATCCTTGTCTTTCATTTTCTGGATCTCTTCGTCCGAATAATATGGCGTGAGATCTCTCGGATTATTCAGATCGTATGGATTGTCGGTTGCCATGGCAAGGATCTCACCGTTTTTCGGATTGGCTACCACCACGCCAACATTGGCGGCTCCCTGTTCTCCTCGCGGACCGTTTGCCATACCGGTCATAAACTTGTCGATATATTTTTCTACTACCTGCTGGATATTCAGGTCAATCGTTGACTGTACGCTGTTTCCGTTGACCGGATCGATGATCGTCTGCTCCACATCGTCATCGGAATTATAGTATCCGAACTGTCTTCCGTTGACACCGTTCAGGGTACTGGAATAATATCCCTCGATTCCCCAGTCTGCGGTATTTCCCGTATAGGTAAATCCGACCAGATGACTGGCTGTGGAATTCAGCGGATAGACTCTCCGGTAATCTTCCTCGAACCATACCCCTTTGACATTGGAACGTTCTGCGATTTCTTCTTTGGTCAATGTTTCTTTTGCCTCATCGCTGGACACATCGGTATAGTCCTCAAACGCTTTTTTCTGGTTGATAGACACATTGCTTTGCAGGATCTGATACTGGCTGCTCTTTGTCGTCTCATCTTCCAGTTTTTCCCGAATCGTTTCCTCATCCAGCCCCAGCACATCCACCAGAGCTTTGATTGTCGGTTCCACATACTCTTCTTTGGTATTGACCACTTTACAGTCCAGGATCACTTTATACACTTTCTCACTGGTCGCCAGTACCACACCATTCCTGTCGGTGATGTCCCCACGTTTGAACGGGATCACACGGCTGTCATACTTTTGCTGTGACTGGCTTAGTACCTGTTTGCTGTACTGTTTTCCCTGGCTGGCATTGATCACGGTAATTCGTATGCCTAAACCTACGAAAGCCAGTACGACTATTCCAAACAGCCATACCAGCTTCATACGCATCTTACTATTTATCTTTCTTGTTAAAAGGGCGTTGCCCCTTTTCTTTCTTCTTTTTCTTTGCACGTAACCACCTTATTTTGTCGTATCAGGTACATCTTTATACTGACGTACATAACTGTTTCCTGCTGTATCAAACTGATAAATCTGATCTTCCTGCGGATAGGTCATCCCCAGTTCGTTCATCGCTTTATCCTTTATCTTTTCCAGATCCACTGATGAGATTACACTGTTGTATAATGCATCATTGTCTGCTTTCAGCTGACTCAGTTCTGATTCCGTAGTAGCAATCTGTTTGTTCTGTGTTGTGATTGCAGATTTGATCTGCAGATAACGGGCACACATAAACAGAGCTGCCACTGATACCACCGCCAGAAACATCACATAACCACGGCTCATGGCTCTGGTTCTCGCACGATTTCTGGAAGTCGACCGTCGAACCGGTTTTCTTTCCGGCTCTTCCTGTGGTATGGCCTGAATCTTGCGGATCGTATTGCCGTCCACGACATACTGTTCCACTATTCGTTCCGATCTGGAATTTACCCTTCTGTTTTGCTTTCTGGCCATTGTTGCTGTCTCCTTACTTTGCTTCGGATATCTGACGTTCAAATACCCGCAATTTTGCACTCTGTGAGCGACTGTTCCACTCGAGTTCTTCCGCAGACGGAAGAATCGGTTTTCTTGTTATCACTCTGCCCTTGGATACTTTTCCGCATACACATACGGGAAAATTCGGCGGACAGGTACATGGATTTTCATTTCTTCGGAAAATCGTCTTTACGATCCGGTCTTCCAGAGAATGGAAGGTAATGATACAAATCCTTCCCCCGTCATTTAAAAAGTCAATCATTCCATCCAGAGAATCGCGCAGAACATCAAGCTCATGGTTCAGTTCGATCCTGAGCGCCTGAAACGTTCTCTTGGAAGGATGTCCGCCCGTTGCCCGGACTTTCATCGGAATGGCTCTTTTTATAATCTCCGTTAATTCTCCTGTGGTATGGATCGGTGCTTCCTGTCTTGCCAGACAGATATGTTTTGCAATATTTTTCGCAAACTTGTCCTCTCCATAGTCACGAATAATCCGGTACAGATCACTCTCGCTGTAAGTATTTACGATATCTTCCGCCGTCTTGGTCTGCCGCTGATCCATACGCATATCCAGAGGCACATCCTCCCGGTACGTAAAACCGCGTTCTGCATGATCCAGCTGATAGGAAGATACTCCCAAATCCAGCACAATACCATCAACAGAGTTGATTCCCCTTTTTTTCAATTCCGGGACCATGTGGCAATAATTGCTGCGAATGATCATCGTGCGGTCCTGATAGTCCCGCAGTCTCTCACTTGCCGCCTGTATTGCCGCATCGTCCTGGTCTATTCCTATTAATCTCCCCGTGGCAGATAATAATTTGCACACTTCTGAGGCATGTCCTGCCCCTCCCAAAGTTCCGTCAACATAGATGCCATCCGGCTTGACTTTCAGATTGTCTATGGTTTCTTTCAGTAATACCGATTTGTGTTTAAACTCCATCTAACGCTCTTACTCCTTTTTCTTTCACCGGACTTTAGATGATAATTCCCATCTCCTGCATGTCTTCTGCAATCGCATCCATATCATCATAGTCATTATTTTCACTCCACTTCGCCTTGCTCCAGACTTCAATCCGGTTCAGATTACCGGTGAGTACCACATCTTTTTCCAGACCTCCAAATTCCCGTAACGTTGCCGGTACCAGAATTCTCCCCTGTCGATCCAGTTCACATGTCGTCGCACCTGCCACGAAGAATCGTGAAAATTTTCTCGCATTTTTGTTTGTAAGCGGTAAAGCTTCCAGTTTTTTCTCAAAGACTTTCCACTGTTCCATAGGATAAATAGAAAGGCAGCCGTCTAAACCCTTTGTTAACACGAATTCATCTCCCAGTTCTTCGCGAAACTTAGACGGTATAATAAGTCTTCCTTTTGCGTCAATTGTATGACTGTACTCTCCCATGAACATAGAATTTACCCTCTTTGAGTACCGGGGAACTCCCCGGAATCATGAAATAAACGGTTCTCCCCAACCTTTTATTTCGGGTGCTTGTTGGAATCGGCTGCCACACGTTCTCCCCTTCGCACCACTTTCCTCCACTTTCTACCACTTATGCTCTTTATTCTAAACCATATGTTGAAAGAATACAAGGGGAAATTTTGGAAAAAAAATGAGGAAAAGTCGAACTTTTCCTCATTTTTCCTCGTTTTTTTACTACTCATTTACTTATACATTGAAACGGAATAAAATCACATCTCCGTCTTTTACCACATACTCTTTTCCTTCCATGCGGACCAGACCTTTTTCTCTCGCACCTGCATAGGAACCGGATTCCAGAAGATCTTTATAGTTGACAACTTCTGCTTTGATAAATCCTCTCTCAAAATCGGTATGGATCTTTCCTGCTGCCTGCGGTGCTTTCGTTCCCACTTTGATGGTCCATGCACGGGTCTCATCCTCGCCGGCAGTCAGATAACTCATCAGTCCCAGCAGTTCATAACTTGCCTTGATCAGTTTCTCCAGACCGGACTCCTCAATTCCCAGATCATCCAGGAACATCTTCTTCTCATCGTCTTCCAGCTCTGCGATCTCCTGCTCAATCTCCGCACAGATGACAAACACACCGCTGTTCTGCTCTTTTGCCAGCTCGCGGACTGCCTGTACATGCGGATTGGAAGCTCCGTCATCCGCCAGATCATCCTCGGAAACATTTGCTGCAAAAATGACCGGTTTTGCTGTCAGCAGATTGTACTCCTGCATCCATCCCTCTTCATCTTCATTTTCCAGCTCCAAGCTGATCGCCGGTTTTCCGTCTTCCAGATGCGCTTTGATTCTCTGCTGCAGTTCCAGCTCTTTCGCTGCTGTCTTATCCATTCTGGCTGCCTTTGTCGTCTTGGCAATTCTTCTCTCCAGAATCTCCAGATCTGAAAAGATCAGTTCCAGATTGATTGTCTCAATATCACGTACCGGATCGATCTTTCCATCTACATGGATAACATTAGAATCTTCAAAACAACGAACTACATGGACAATCGCATCCACCTCACGAATATTCGCCAGAAACTGGTTACCAAGACCTTCACCTTTGGAAGCGCCCTTTACCAGACCTGCAATATCCACAAACTCAATCACCGCCGGAGTCACCTTCTTGGAATGATAAAAATCCCCCAGCAGTTTCAGTCTCTCATCCGGCACTGCCACGATACCCACATTCGGATCAATCGTACAGAACGGATAATTGGCAGACTCAGCACCTGCCTTAGTCAGTGAGTTAAATAATGTACTCTTACCTACGTTCGGAAGTCCAACAATTCCTAATTTCATTTTCTCTATTTCCTCCTGTAAATCCTTTGATTTCAAGGGATTTCAGCATACTTACTTTTGCAAGTGGGCCATTTAGTGGGCCATTACATTGCCATAAGCGCTTCTGCTACCAAGTCCATTTCTTTTTTCTTTTCTTCCTCGGTAGTATGAACATATAAGTTCATTGTAATTCCAATATTCGAATGGCCCAGTAACATCTGAAGTGTTTTCGGTTTCATTCCTGCTTCAATACATCTGGTAGCAAAAGTATGTCTCAAGATATGCATCGAAAATCTTGAAATTTTTGCTTTATCACAGATTTTAAACAGCGCTGTATCATATGTACTGTTCTTAACCGGTGTTCCTTTTCGACACAGAAACACAAATTCTTTCCATTCTGTTGAAATTTCTGAAATCCTCTTATTCTTTTCTTTTTGTTTTTTTAGTATAGCAACCGCTTCTTCTGTTAAGGGTATCGTACGGTAGCCTGATTTACTCTTTGGTTCTCCGATACGCCACTCCTTTGCACTATAACGATATTCCATACTTCTGCGAATCTGAATTGTTTTGGATTTAAAATCGACATCTTCCCATTTCAATCCTACCAATTCGCCTGTTCGCAATCCGGTTTGTAGTATAAAACGATACTGATTTTCATAGCTTTGACCTTCTGCGTATTGTAAAAATATTTTTTGTATGTCTCTTGTTAAAGCAACCTTCTTCTCAGATGGCTTTCCCATATCACTTTTCACAGATTTTTTGCAGGGATTGCTACACAGGACTTCATTTTCTTTTGCATACTCAAACATGTTGTATAATGCAATTCTTGCCTGATAAATTGTAGATGTACGATACTCCTGATCTGCCATATCATAAAATATTTTCTGACAGTGAAGTGGTTTCACGTCTGATAGTGTCATCTTCCCAATTACCGGTTTAATATTTTTAATATATCTCTCCGTATAATTGCGAACAGTATTTGAACGGACTGTTTTCTTTTTTATCCCAATCCAATAATCAAACCATTGATCGACCAGCATATCTGATGGCATTGAAATATCACTGTGTTCATCCACATAAGTCGCATCAGCAATCCATGCTCTGCACTCTTGCAGCTTTTTGAATCGTTTATGTTTTCTCTTTCCAAACCGATCTACAAATCTGGCTGAGTATAATCCCGTACTTTCTTGGGTTATTCCTTTGCCAAGTTCTTTGCCTTTTAAATCTTTTCCCATATTTCAGCTCCTCTCATAAGAAGCCCTAATACAGTACCTTGTATTATACCATAGCATCTTATTTTTGTGAATATTCATTTTCATCTCATCTTCTGTCATTCATTTATATTTCCACACTTTCCGAAATGAATTTTTCAAATTCTTTTCTCTTTACAAGTTTTTTCGTACCTACGTAAAGCACAAACGGACATCTCGGTTCTTTCAAAAGACTACTTATTCTATTTTGTCCGATATTACTGTATTCTGCTGCCTCTTCAATTGTAAGAGCCACTTTTTCACATATTGCAACATATTGTTTGTTCATAAAATCCTTTCCTTATTGTTTAACGTGCGTAGCATTCACTTCTATCCGCAATACACACGATCATTCTTTGTATTCAACAACGTTTTCGCTTTCTCCATTTTCATACTTGCAATTGCTTCTCGTTTACTTGTGCCTCCAACATACATTGGTGTACACATTTCTAAAATACGGTCATAGATACGTCTTTTCTCTAACATGGTCTCGCTTTTTATTTCTTTCAGCGGAAGATTGGTCGTGATGATCAATGGTCGTCCTGAACGGATCCTGCGATCTATGACGCTAAAAATAATTCCTAACGCATATTCTGAATTTCGTTCCACTCCAAGATCATCAATAATCAAAAGCTGGTAAGAAGCCAATGCATTGATATATTCCATTTTGTCTGCCAGTGGAAATATATCATCGATAATGGTATTGAAATTTGTCATCTTTACCGTTACTTCTCGTTTGAGAAGATCATTGGCAATACACCCGGCAATATAACTTTTCCCGGTACCAACCGGTCCCCAAAACAAACAACCAATATGATTTCTTTTCATTTCATCCCAGTTATCAACATAGCTTTTGGCCTTATGCATTACCGCATCTGACATATCTGCATGCAATTTCTGAATTATTTGCAGTGCTGAGCAGTAATGAATTTATCTCGCCACTCACCATATCATAGATACCAGAAAGCAGTTCTTTCGCACTGTCACTTTCTGGTGGTTCTTTGATCAGCTTTTGAAGGAGCCATTCCTGCAGGACAGAATCCATGGAAATAACACTGATATTCTTTTTCATGATGGTTTCCCTCCTTTCAGATCAGCCCATGATATTTCTTCTGATAAACAGTTTTGACCACCGTAGTCAGAAGCATATAGAGTAAGACTACAACAAATAAAAACAGGAAATACATGATTGGCAATTTCGTCAATCCAATAACACCTGCGCTTTTGGTAAAAGTAAGTGAAGTAAAGACAATAATTCCTGCAAAGGTCGTACAAACAACCGGAATGGAAGGACTGCTCTGCACAAATGGTATCTTCCTTGTCCGAAGAAAATGAAGGATCAAAACCTGCGTCCACATCGATTCTAAAAACCATCCTGTCTGAAACAAAGCAACATACTGCGACTGCATCACTGGATCTACCATGTTCAGATACGTTGTATCGCCACACAATAATGGACAGAGAATATAATACAAAAACAGAAATGTCACGATATCAAATATCGAACTAATAGGACCAAAAAATAACATAAATCGTCCCAGCGTCTTTCCGGACCAGTCTCTTGGCGAGAGTGTTTCTTCCTCATCCACATTATCCCATGGAAGGATGATACATAAAACATCATACAGCAGATTCAATAATAAAATCTGCAGAGATGTCATTGGCAAAAATGGTAAGAATGCACTGGCACATACAACAGAAAAAATATTGCCAAAATTAGAACTTGCCGTAATCTTAATGTATTTGAGCATGTTTGTAAATGTTTTACGCCCTTCCAGAATCCCCTGCTCTAATACACCTAAATCCTTTTGAAGCAATACGACATCCGCTGCATCTTTCGCTGCATCTACCGCTGTATCTACTGAAATACCAACATTCGATTCACAAAAAGCCGGGATATCATTGATTCCATCTCCCAAGAAACCTACTGTATGTCCATTTTGCCTTAAAGCAGAAACAATACGGACTTTCTGCCCTGGTGTTAATTCTGCAAATACATGAATATCTTCTACTGTTTTGCCGAGTTCATCGTCCGTCATCTGATCCAAATCTGCACCAGTCAATATGATTTCTGACGGGATTTTGACCCTTCGGCAAATAGATGCTGCCACATCAGCCTGATCACCTGTCAGTATTTTCGGTGTTACCTGCAGTCTTTTCAGAGCCTCCACAGATGTCTTTGCTGTCTTTTTCGGTGCATCAAAGAATGCAAGATATCCCATCAGGATCATATTGTTTTCGTCTGTCGGTATGATCTGATCCTGTTTCTCAATCTTTTTCCGTGCAACAGCAATCACTTTCATTCCATCCTGCAGCATCTCATCCACTACAGAAGCAACACTCTGCATCCCGTTTTTTTCCATCGGTAGGATTTCGCCACGAAATTCCACATGACTGCACCGAGACACAATCTGGGAAATATTACCCTTCATAATAAGCTGGCAATCTCCATTTTTATCTGTCACCAGTGTACTAACAAATTTGCGGGAATAATCAAATGGAATTTCATCCTCTTTCTGATACCGCATAAGAAGATCAGAAAAATGCTGTTCATGCCCAGGCATCGTCTGGCAGGCAAGAATTGCATTATCAATTGGATTACATACACCGGAATGGAAAGCACTATTTAAAAAAGCAAAATCCAATACCTGCCCACTTTCGTTTCCCAGCACATCCATATAGTATTCCAATAGGATACTTTCATTGGTCAGTGTTCCTGTTTTATCCATGCAGAGCACATCCATGCTACCAAATCCTTGCATTGCATTAATGTCTTTAATGATTGTCTGCTTTTTACTCATACTCAGGCTGCCCCTTGCAAGGCAGGCTGTGATCACCATCGGCAGCATTTCCGGCATCAAGCCAACGGCAACAGACAGTGCAAAGGCAAAAGATTCCAGCCACCTTCCACCTGTGATCTGCAATAGTATGAATACAATAGGAATCAATACTGCAATAAAACGAAGCATGACCCAGGCAATAGAGTTGGCTCCTTTTTGAAAAGACTGTTTTTCATCTGGATCTTCTTTCGTAAAACTACCATATAGTGTGTCTTTTCCGACTGCAAGCACAATACCCTCACCTTTTCCACTGATGACAGTTGTTGCCATAAATGCAAGATTTTCAAGTTGCGTCAAGGATTCCGAATTACTGTAACTCAATGCCTGTGCATTTTTTTCCAGGATCGCACTTTCGCCTGTGATCGCTGCCTGGGAGAGAAAGAGATCACTTACTTTGGTGAGTCTCAGATCAGCCGGAACACGATCACCTGCCACAAGCAGAACAATATCTCCAACCACCAGTTCCTCAGCTGGAATCTCTTTCACTTCTCCCGCACGCCGTACGGTAATGCTTTCATGTATCAGCCGGTTTAGCTGTTTTGATGCATTCTTTGCACGAAGTTCCTGAACCAAACGGATTGTTCCGCTAATCAAAATCATTGAAAAAATGATAACCGCAGTCGTTGCATTTCTGGCAAAATTCGATACAAGAACCACATCTGTAGCCAGTGAAATGATTCCAAGAACTAAAAGAATGATATTAAATGGATTGATGAAGGCACGCCGCAGTAGTCGTAACATGGTATCATTTCTTCTTTGCGAGAAACTATTTACACCATACTTCTCTCTCATCAATTCAACCTGTGATTGTGACAGGCCTTCCCCTGATATCTCTAATTCCTGATATATTTGTGATACTTCTCGATAAGCATATTTCTTAATACAACAATCGATCAGTGTAGTTTTAGGCATATAGACTTGCCTCCTTTCTCAATACCGATATATTTATTTTAACATTATCTTAAAAAAACTCCATGCTTAGATTCTTGCTTTTTTCTTGCGATTACATTGATAATTTACTTCTACACCGCACCTCTTTAAAACCAATAAACTCAAGGCCTTTGTTCCGTCCCTTAAACACTGCCGTGACAATTAAAAGCAAAGCATAATACAACAACGTTCTGTTCGATACTAGAAATATATCATCAGCATACAGTTTGAGCGGAAAAAGTCTCATGGTCATGAGCGAAAATGAAAGCAAAATTTATTAGATGGTACAACATACTATGCCTTTAAAATTCCAGTTACATATTCATATTGGAACCTAATCATCTGTTATTTTTATTATAATACTTGAAAAAAAAGAAGCACTCATACAAGCGCTTCTTCTTACCATATTAGGACTTCGACCAAAAGTTAGTGGGCCACAAAGTGGGCCATTTTTCAAAAAATTACATGAATTTATATAGAGTTTTATCCAAGTCGAAAATCCGCTAAATGCTCTAGCTATCAGCATTTAAAGGCATTTAACAACTTATATGGACATTTATGAAACCTGTCTCGTAATAACAATTCCCAACTTCATAATCTATATTCCTCTTTCCTGTCTGTTATTCTTCATCCAGCCCTTATATCCCCGGCTGTATTTTTCCATGTATTCCCTATGAATACACATCTTCTTAGAGTCTACCATATTTCCCACACACAGGCAAGTTTTCTTTTCTCCCACCATTTATTTTGAAAAATCATTTTTGGTTTTTTAATATTTTAATGGTATGCTGCTCCTCTTTTACCCTACGCCCTTCTGTTTTTATGACGTTTCTTATAATCCTCTCTGATCGATGCACAGCAGGCTGATATCGTCTGATTCATCTCCACTCTACTCCTCGATTTCCTTACAGCAGATACTGTTTCGGAAAGAACCTGATAATTCAGAGCAGTTCCTTCTCTGTCGCATTCATAATTGATCGCCCTGTCAGCTCCGATACCAACTCTTCCGGCGACTTCGATTGCATCTATGTTGGCTCCCAGGAATAAGAATTCCCAGCCATACTTCTCTTTTTCCTTCTCAACCATTTTCTTCACTTTATGAAAGGAATATTTATGACTGGCATTTTCCATACCATCGGTTGTTATAATAAATAAAGTCTTTTCCGGTCTGTCCTCTTCTCTGGCATACTTGTGAACCTTTGCAATATGGTGAATCGCTCCGCCGAGTGCGTCGAGAAGTGCTGTACACCCTCTCACATAATACTGACGGTCATTCATCGGCTCTACCTTATCTACCGGCACCCTGTCATATAAAACCTCTTGCCGATCATCAAAAAGCACTGTGGAAATGCAGGCTTCGCCTTCCTCTTTGCTCTGCTTCTCAATCATGGAATTAAAGCCGCCAATCGTATCCGCCTCAAGTCCTCTCATAGAACCGCTTCTGTCTAAAATAAAAACAACTTCTGTTAATCCTTTACGCATATTTACGATTCTCACCTCGCGGTGTTTTCTTTTTACAGACTCATTATACGAAAAAGATCTTCCAAACCGGTCGCTTTCAAAGCGACCTTAAATTTCTATGAAATTATACACGGCAAGCCATGCTCCTCCAGCTGAATATCAAGCTCAATCATGTCATAAATTTCATTCTCAATGAAATACGAAAAGATGATATCCGTCTTATCACAGGGCGATAACGCATATCCTGCTCTTGCCAGCAAATCTTTTGATTCATCCAGATTCAGCTTTGCCCCAACACACAGGCATAACGCGGTCAGCTTGTTGGGATGGTAGTTTGCATTATTCTTAATTTTGGAAAATATTTTTTTGTCTACAATTGCTCTCTTCCAGACTTCCGCATTTTCCATATGCCTTTCCCGGATCAGATACATCAGATACTCTGAATAGGTATCTGTCATATGCATCATTCTTTCCCTAAGTTTGCTCTCGTGCTGTTCTTCAAAATCAAGGCATGCAGTCTCATCACTTTCACATAATTTATCGCTTTGTCGAACTTCTTTCGAGAGATATTTCTTTGCCGTTTCCTTTTTTAATGTGGAAGTCTGACGTCTTTCCATCCTCTGAGCGTTCGGAAGATACGCGTCATAGACCAGTTCGCTTTGTCTTATCGGAACATAAGCATCACCATACTCTTTTTTCCTGGCTTCCTTAACATAGTTCTGATCGATATACGCTTCCAGTCCGGGATAAATTTTCTCTCCCAGCTGAGTAGCCTTCGTATCAAACACTACCAGGAAAATATCCATTTCATTGCTAAGCAAAAATGCATTCATCTCATCTACTGCAATTCGCATTCCTTCTTCCTTGGGATACCCAAATCCTCCGGTAGAAATAAGGGGAAATGAAATAGATTTTATGCTGTTCTCCTTTGCAATCTGTAGACTCTTTCTGTAACAGGAACGAAGCTTTTCTTCCTCTCCCTGATCTCCTCCCATATAACGCGGACTTACTGCATGAATAATATACCTTGCCTCAAGATTAAATCCAGGAGTGATAAAAGCTCCACCTTCTGGCACAAAACCAATTTTTTCTTTTCGATATTTCAGAAGTTTATCGTAGCCTGCTGCCTTGTAAACAGCACTGTCACAGCCGGTACCAACTGATACATATTCATTTGCCGTGTTGACAATAGCTTCTGTATGCATTTTTGTAATGTCATTGCGTACGATCCTGAATGGCACTCCAATCGCCTCCTGTTCTTCCCTTTCCTGTCACCCGTATTCCGGAGCTGCTATCACACATCCCCTGTAAGCCCCCAAATTTCTTAATAAACGCGCAAAATATAATAGCCGGGTGACCTCCCAGTGCAAGGGGAAAAGCAAAACATACACACTGGGAGTCCCCGGTTACTACCAAAAATCTATTCAGTTCCCGAAACCTCAGACTGAAATCCAGTCTTTTTTAAAACGTAACCTTTAACGTCTTAATCTCATAAGGTTTCATCTCGAAAGTCGCCTGATTACCTGTAAACTCTACAGGATCTGCTCCTTCCTCCATCATATTACACTCGACAACAGATGTCAATTCCTTACCGAAAATTAATGTCACCGGAGTTCTTCTGTTATAACACTCGTACAGACGAACGATGACAGCATCTGAATCTTCCGCTTTTTTTACAACCTCAATCACTGCATTATCCTGATCAGAGGAAACCAGAGAATATTCCGGAGCAAGTGTTCCTCCTTCATTCTCTTTCCAACTGTAGGTCAGAGGGTTATTGATCTGGTAAGCCTGTTTTACCGTACCAGCTTCTCGCCAGCCGCCCTGATGTGGATAAATAGAATAGGTAAATTCATGCAGTTCTTTATCAGCTTCCGGATTCGGATGAATCGCAGATTTCAGCATGGACATACCGATCACACCATTACGGACACCAACACCATACTTGCAGTCATTTAACATACTGACACCGTAGCCATCCTCGGACACATCCATCCATTTATGGTGGCAAACTTCAAATTTTGCAAAATCCCAGGAAGTATTGTCATGGGTATCACGTTTTACGTTACCATACTGGATATCAAATGTAGCTTCGTTGGTATGTACATCGATCGGGAAGTAGTCTTTCACAAAGATCTGATGCTCTTTCCAGTCGATTACATTCTTGATATCGATTCTCGGAATGTCATGATACAGATAAATAAACTGTGTGATCGTGGAATCCAGATATTTACGCTCTACTTTTACGCAGGCTCTTACCGGACCATTTCCCACTACTTCCATCGCAGATACCTGATCGATATCCCAGGATTTTTCTGTATAATAATTGTTTACATCCCATGCATCATAGTTGTGCGGACGGTCTTCGTAACTTACGATCACGTTACCGGCTTCACCCGGTTTCAGTACATCTCGTTCTGCTTTCTTATCATAGATCTTCGCAAACTGACCTTTTTCATTATATTCTACCTTGAAGAATTCATTTTCCATCACTTTGGTGGATACTTCCATCGTCGGTGTGGTATCTGCTGCTTCTTCTTTCACGTTATAAGTCTTATATCCTTTTCCCGGTACGCCTGCTGCAAAGAATACATATGCGCCGTCTGCGGTTTTCTGAACAGCCAGTTTTGTCTCTCCATCGTAAACTGCAGGTTCTCCCATTCCTTCCGGAACAGTAAAGGTTACCAGATCATACGCTGCTGCACTGTTCGGGTTATATACAACCAGAGAATGCTTCGGTGCTTTTACACCTGCTGCGATATGTGCCAGTGTTGCATCGGTCAGCGCTTTGTTCTCTGCAAAGATGCCTTCGTACTCTGCTTTGGAATCATCATATACTTCTTTGATCGAAGATCCCGGCAGAATATCGTGGAACTGGTTACGCAGGATGACTTCCCATCCTTCATGCAGTTCTTTTTCCGGATATACACCACCTGCAGTCTGTGCATCCATCATTGCGTACATTTCTTCGTTCTGATATGCAAATTCTGCTTTCCGATTGAACTTTTTGTTTCTTGCCATAGAAGTATAAGTACCTCTGTGGTATTCCAGATACAGCTCGCCCACCCAAGTCGGCAGATATTTTTTTCCGGTTACATGTTTGTCCAGAACATGGAAGAATTCTTTTGCGGTAGACATCTTGGTTCTCGGCATACCCGGGAGACCTTTTGCCAGACGTCTCTGATTCTCCAGCATATCTTTGGTTGGACCGCCGCCACCGTCTCCGAAGCCGAAGCTGCAAAGTACTTCTTCGTTCAGATATTTCTGGCTGTATCGTGCCCATGCACCCTTCATCTGGCTCGGATTGATATATCCGTTATAAGTGGTAAAGTGTTCTGTCTCTGTACCACCCTCTACTGCTGCCTTATTATAGTCACGGGTCGGAACAAAATGTGTCAGCACGCGGCTTCCGTCGATACCTTCCCATTCGAATGTATCATATGGCATCTTGTTAAACTCGTTCCAGCTGATCTTTGTTGTCATGAAATACGGAATTCCACATTTCTGCAGAATCTGCGGAAGTGCTGCGGAATAACCGAATACGTCAGGAAGCCACAGGATCTCATTGTCCACGCCGAACTCTTCTTTGAAGAATCTCTGTCCGTGTACAAACTGACGAACCAGTGCTTCACCGGAAGCGATATTACAGTCTGCCTCTACGAACATACCGCCGTCCGGTTCCCAGCGTCCTTCTTTGACTCTCTCTTTGATCTGCTCATAGACATCCGGAGCATTTTTCTTGACATATTTGTACAGCTGCGGCTGGCTGGACATAAATACATATTCCGGATACTCTTTCATCAGTTCCAGTACGGTAGAAAAGCTTCGGACTGCCTTGTCTTCTGTCACACGCAGAGTCCACAGCCATGCACAGTCAATGTGTGTATGTCCTACACAGTAGATGATCGGGCTTTTCTCACCGTCACAATATTTCTCATAAAATTCTTTTGTGATGTACTCCTGTGCTTTTTCCAGGCTTTGATAATACTCTTTGGAACCTTCTTTTCTCATATCCAGCAGATTCAGAGATTCGTTCACTGCCTGAATAATCGTAATATATGCCTGATCTTCCGTGTTCAGCAGTCTGGCACTCTGGTACGGAACTTCCAGGTCATAGTAATATTTCTCAGTCTTACGATCCAGTACTTTCAGGCTGGAGTTCATCTTCAGACTGAAGTTCTGGTCTCCGGTAAATGCGGAAAGAACAATGCGATAGGTGTCTCCTGCTTTGGCAGGCTCTGCCAGAATGATTTCTCTGTGGTTGACATCAAGCCCCTGTACTCTCACACCGTTTACAAAGATGGAAAACTGTGGATTCGTTGCATCCCACTCTCCTTCTTTTCCGGTTTTCAGTTCATACACTACACACTCTCCGTCAAATTCTTCCGGAATTGTCACTACGGTCTCAAACCAGTAATATTCTCTGTGTCCGCCCCACAGTTCCTGGTTCGTAATCTCTGTCCAGGATGAGGTATCCAGATTGTTTACATCCAGACATCTCTCATCGGTGCGGATCATCTTGTAACTCGGAATCGCAACCTGCTTCGGATATACCTGTTCCTGCAGATATTCCAGCATTTTACCGATTCTTTCTTTTAGCAATATCATTTTTGCTACCTCCTGATAAATAATAACTTATTGGCAACCGTTTTCTCTCTTTACCCCCTGCGGTTGCACAAAAAAACATCACCAATGCCTGTGCACACAGCAAACATTAAAATAAATCTGTGTACTTTTCTGCATCCGGCGATGTTTTTTTATAGCGGTTCTCTTAGGAAACAGAACATACAGCAGAACTGACAGCTTTTCGTCGAGAACTTTCCCATCACGGAAAGCACTTCTGGTAATATTATACCATACACTCTCTCCTTTTTAAAGTTCTGATGTTATCTTTTTCCTATATTTATTCATTTTTTCAGATTTTTTTCGTCAACTTTACTTTTTCATAGAAAGCGCAAATAATGCAAACAATGAGTTTGCCCATGCGAACCATTCTCTGGTGAATTTCTTCGGATCCTGGCAGTCAAATCCCTCGTGCATCACTTTGCAGTCTGCATCGGTAGCCAGAAGGGTTTCCAGCAGTTCTTTTCTCTCTTCTTCGTCATCAGAAGTCAGTCCCTGCATCGTCAGTGCGATGTGCCAGATATACTGATCCGGTGTGTGCGGACTTCCGATTCCTTTTGCGCTGGCGCCTTCAAAATAATATGGATTCTTTTTGCTTAATACAAAAGCTCTTGTATTTTTATAGATTGGATCGTCTTTACCACAGTATGCCAGCCACGGCAGAGATAACAGACTCGGCACGTTGGCATCGTCCATCAGATTGTAGTTGCCAAAACCGTCTGTCTCGTACGCATAGATCTTTCCGAAGGTTTCATCTTCCACGATACCGTATTTCTGGATGCCTTCCCGGATTTCTGCCTGTAACTCTTTTGCTTCTTTTGCCATCTGCGTATCCTGGAAATCTTTCTCCAGAAATTCTGCCATGTAATCCAGCACTACACTGGCAAACATGTTGGACGGAATCAGATAACCATACTTGCACGCATCATCACTCGGGCGGAATCCGGACCAGGTCATACCGGTGTAACCTACCGGTGCACCTTTTCCATCGTTTGTCAGGGTATCGGACGGCGGGCAGTTCAAACGTACGAAAGAATACTCGGAATTCTCGTGGTACTGCTCGGTCTGCCATACATCCAGGATATCGCGGAATGCCTGTTTTACTTCCGGGGTGAAGACATCTCTTGCTCCGGAATTCTCCACATACTGTTTGATCAGCCAGATCGGATAGCACAGGGAGTCAATCTCGTATTTTCTCTCCCAGTTCCACGGATTGTATTTAGTCAGGTCTTTTTCCCAGCAGTTTCCGTTGTCTTCTTCGTTGAATGCATTTGCATACGGATCAATATGTACATACTTTGCCTGACGGGCGATCAGTCCTTTTACCATCTCTTTTAAGATCGGATATTCTTTCAGATACGGTAGATAATGAACGACCTGTGCGGAAGAATCTCTCAGCCACATCGCTGCGATATCTCCGGTAAATACATACGCTTCTCCGCTTTCCAGAAATTTGGTTGTGGTTTTTGCGGTGCTCACATAGCAGTTCTGGAAGGTTTCCTGCATCTTCGGGTTCCCTTCCCAGTAAGCTGCTTCTTTTTTTGCGATCTCTTCTACCGCCTGCACCAGTGCTTCTTTCTTTTCCTGTGTGTTCATGTAAAAATCCTCCTTGTTACTTCAGTCTTTGCTTTGTATCATCAACAGTACACCCTGTTCCCAGCTGACATCTGCCACATCCGCTGTGATCTCATTGCTCACCCCCAGACCTTCCCGGTCTTTTAACTGATAGTGATCCAGCGGGTATTTAAAGCCCTTAAGTGTCAGTCCTTCCACGGTTTCACCCATGGGGAACAAAGACACATAGGTGCCATACTGTTCTTCTTTTTTGAGAGAAAATGTTTTTTCTACCGGAAGACCGATCTTATTTCTGCTGTCCACGATCCATACCGGTACTTTTTTCTCCCATGCTTCCTTTAATATCTGCAGATTGCAGACCACGTGATCGATCCTGGTCCCCGTTGCCCCCAGAATCCAGATCTCTGTACTGCCCTCTTCCAGGGCTTTATCCAGTGCGATCTTTGTATCTGTCGCATCCTTTACCGGATTGTAGGTACGGATCGGGATCTCTCCCTCCTGCCGGTAACGTTCCAGAATCTCTCCCGGAAGACTGTCAAAATCTCCCACGATATAATCCGGACGGATGTCATATTCATAACAAAACTGTAACCCTTTGTCTACTCCGAGAATGTAATCTGGTTTCAACTCCTGTATAAAGGAGAGAGCAAAATCTGCTTCGATCATGCCCCCTGTGATAATCAGCGTTTTCATTTTTTATCTGCTCTCCATTTTCTCTTTCAGGCAACGGACGTTTTCTCCAATATTTCCGCCAAAGACAGCAGATCCGGCAACCAGAATATTGGCGCCTGCATCCAGTACTTTGTCGATGGTCTTTTCATTGATGCCACCATCTACCTGAATGTCCACATCCAGTCCGGCATCCGTGATCATTTTACGAAGTTTCTGTACTTTTCCGGTACAGCTTTCAATATAACTCTGACCGCCAAATCCCGGATTGACCGTCATAACCAGTACCATATCCACCAGATCCAGCACACATTCCAGCTGGCTGACCGGTGTACCCGGATTGATCGCCACACCGACTTTCATTCCGGCTTTGCGGATCTCCCGTAAGGTACTGTCCAGATGCTTGCATGCTTCCGCGTGTACCGTCAGCATATCCGCTCCGCTCTTTTTGAATTCTTCGATATATCTTCCCGGCTCCTCGATCATCAGATGGACATCAAAAAACAGAGAACTGTTTTTCCGGATCGATGCAATCACCGGCATTCCAAAGGAAATACTCGGAACAAATGCTCCGTCCATCACATCAATATGAAGCCATTCCACTCCTGCTTCTTCAACCTGTCGGATCTGTTCTCCCAGACAATTAAAATCTGCTGCCAATATAGATGGTGATAACTGATACATGTTTTAATATCTCCTTTTTTCCTGTTCTTTCAGTTCTTCATAGAAACTGACATAATTTTGATAGCGCTGGCTGTGGATCTTTCCTTCTTCCACTGCCTGTTTGACCGCGCAGTCCGGTTCATGGACATGCACGCATCCCTGAAAACGGCAGGCTCCTTCGTATTCCGCAAATTCCGGATAATGGAACCGCAGTTCTTCTTTCTCCATCCCCTCCACAAACAGGGAACTGAATCCCGGTGTGTCCATCAGATAGGTATGTTCACCCACTGTCAAAAGCTGTGCATGGCGAGTCGTATGGCGGCCGCGTTTCAGTTTTTTACTGATCTCACCGGTCTCCATGCTGACTTCTCCCTGCAAAAGATTCGTCAGCGACGATTTTCCCACTCCGGAAGGTCCTGCAACCACTGTTGTTTTTCCCTCCAGGATCCGGCGGATCTGGCTGATCCCCTCTTCCTGTTCGGCACTGGTAAGCAATACCTGGTACCCGCAGGAACTGTAGATCTGGTACATCCGTTCCAGTTCTTCCTGTTCCGCCAGATCTTTTTTATTGAAACAGATAATACTCGGAATCTCCTGTTGTTCCATTGTAATCAAAAAACGGTCCAGCAGCTGGTAGTTCGGATCCGGCTGACGGACTGCAAAAATCACAAGTGCCTGATCCACATTTGCCGCTGCCGGCCGGATCAGCTCATTCTTTCTTGGCAGAATCTGAATCAGATTGCCTGTCTTTTCTTTTTCATCGAGAACTTCAATCTCTACGTTATCGCCAACCAGAGGTTTTTTCTTTTCTTTCCGGAAAATCCCCTTGGCTTTACATTCATAAATTCCGGATTCTGCTACGTCCACGTAGTAGAATCCGGCAATTCCTTTTATAATCTTTCCCTGCATAGATACCTCTTAAGACTGTTTGAACGGTACATTTGAATAATGTCCACGTTCTACATATTCTCCGTCTACCATTTCTCTCAGATATACGGTTCCGGTATCCACGCCGTCTGCACCGGCAATGGTCAGTGTATATGGGAATGTAATTGTCTGTCCGTCCAGAATCACAGTTTCCACGTTCTGTCCGTTGATATTCTGTACCAGTGTCAGCTGTACCGGACCACCAATGTAGGTAGATGGCTGATCCAGTTTTACATTACAGGTCCAGCTTCCGCTGTCTGCGGTTCCGCCATTTTCCGACTCTGCCGGTACGGATGGTGCATGATACACCTGCAGCGTAATGGTTGAACCTGGATCTACAGAAGTTCCTGCTGCCACACTCTGGTTTGCCACGCAGCCTTCTGCCACATTACCGGAGGCATCGGTTGTTGTCTCTACATTTACCTGTAATCCCTGATCGTTCAGTGTCTTCTTGGCGGTTGCCTCATCCTGTCCGATCACGTTCGGTACTTCCACCTGTTTGTTTTCTTCACCCAGACTGACTACCAGTGTGATCGTAGATCCTGCGGACACCTGTGTTCCCTCGCCCGGATCTACACTGATAACTTTTCCGATTGCCACGGTATCACTGTAATCCTGCTGGATCTCTGTATTCAGTCCCAATGCTTTGATCAGTGCTTCTGCCTCACTCTGTGACTTTCCGATTATACTCGGTATCGTCGGTGCATCGGTTCCTGTACTTACCACATAGTTGATCACAGTTCCCTGATCCACTTTGGTTCCTGCCTCTGTTTCCTGAGACATGATCGTTCCTGCTTTGTATTCGGAAGACGGGCTTTCGCCGATCTTATTTCCCTTTAAGCCCAGCTGTTCGAGAACGCTCAGTGCGTTTTCTTCTGTCATGCTGGTCAGTTTCGGTACGGATACCTGTCCGTTTTCATCTACGGTATCATCGATTTCTTCCTGCTCGGTCTGCTGTGCATCGTCCTTGTTGGCAGATCCTCCGATATTAACCAGACCTGCTGCCCTTGCGATAAAGAAGATCAGAATACAGATAATGATCGCTCCGATGATAAACCCACCGATTGTCATGGCTTTTTCCAGTTTGGAACTTACTTCACCCTCGTCGTCATCATCATCTTCATCGTCGTATTCCTCATCATATTCGTCTTCGTCATCCTCGTCCTCATCTTCATCCTCATAGGTATCTTTCTGAGGAGTCGCATAACCGGAACGACCTTCCCGGATAGCTTCGAGTTCGTCTTTTGAAAGCATCACGGTCTGTGCATGCTGTGCCAGCGGTGTCACGGTGACAAAGTTTCCGTTCGGATCCAGCAGGGAATGTTTCAGATCTTCGATAACCTCCGACATGCTTGCATATCTGCGGTCCACACTCTTCTGTGTACATTTTAAAATGATCTGTTCCAGGCTGTACGGCAGATCCGGCACGTATTTTCTCGGTGATACGATCTCTTCCTGCAGATGTTTGATCGCGATCGCTACCGTCGTATCCCCGTCAAACGGAACCCGTCCGGTTACCATCTCATACATCGTAATACCAAGAGAATAGATATCACTCTTCGCATCGCTGTAACCGCCACGTACCTGTTCCGGAGAACTGTAATGTACAGATCCCATCACATTGGAACTGATCGTGTTCGAAGATGCTGCTCTTGCGATACCGAAATCAGACAGTTTTACTTTACCGTCCACGGAAATGATGATGTTCTGCGGTTTTACATCTCTGTGTACAATGTTGCTCTTATGTGCGGCTTCCAGTCCCAGAGAAACCTGGATCGCAATACTGGTTGCTTCCCTTACGGAAAGTTTTCCTTTTCTTGTAATATAGTCTTTCAGGGTAATGCCCTGTACCAGCTCCATAACGATATAGTAAATGCCGTTATCCTCCCCAACGTCATAGACATTTACCACATTCGGATGCGCCAGACCTGCTGCAGCCTGTGCTTCCTTTCGAAATTTGGAAATAAAGCCTTTGTCCTGGCTGAATTCCGCTTTCATTACCTTCACCGCTACAAGACGATTCAGCTTATGATCTTTTGCTTTGTAGACATCTGCCATACCGCCGCTGCCGATTCTGCTGATGATCTCGTATCTTTCTCCTACAATCATTCCCTCTTTTAACATTCTTTCACCTCGTTTGTAAATGGTTCGATTAGAATTACTGATATATTATCTCTGCCCCCGTTTGTATTGGCAGTTGCCACCAGTTGTCTGCCGGACTGTTCGATATCTTCTGAACTCTGAATGATCTCCTGGATCTGTTCATCCGCTATCATATTACTCAGTCCGTCTGAGCACAGCAAAATCCGATTCTTTTCCTCCAGCTGCACATCGAAGAAATCGATATCCACCTCTTCGGACGCTCCCAATGCTCTTGTGATAATGTTTTTATCCGGATGGTTCCGGGCTTCCTCTTTGCTGAGTTCTCCCCGCATCACCATCTCTGCGATCCAGGAATGGTCTCTGGTGATCTGCACCAGCCCCTGCTCATCGGATACATACAGACGACTGTCTCCCACATTGGCCACATACGCATAATATCCCACAACGGTCACAGCCACGAGGGTTGTCCCCATCCCGGCTTTTGCTGCGTCTTCTTTCGCAAGCTCATGAATCTTTTCATTTGCCTCCTCAATCGCATGACGCATGATCTTTATGGGATTAAAACTCATATCTTTTTTTACTGACGCTTCGATTACGGAAACGGCACAGCGTGAGGCAAAATCTCCGGCATTATGCCCGCCCATTCCATCGGCAAGCACAAACAGATTTGGAAGATTTCCTATCGGCTGCTCGGACGCATATACATAATCCTGATTCTGATTTCTGACTTGTCCTACATCGGTCAAAGAAAATGACTTCATGCCAGCTTCTCCCTTGTCTTCTTTATTTTTCTTCGGCGGAGTCTTTTGTTGTATTTTCCTGCCGGTCGCTGTACTTCTTTCTCAGCTGACCGCAGGCCCCATCGATATCCCTGCCCATTTCTCTTCTAATAGTAACATTAATTCGATATTTTTCAAGTTTATTTTTAAAATTCTCTATCACTTTTTTGTCGGACTGTACGAAATCCCGCTCCTTGATCGGGTTGACCGGAATCAGGTTAATATGGCAGTTTAACCCGTGTACCAGCCCCGCCAGCTGTCTTGCATCTTCCTGGCTGTCGTTCTTTCCGCCCACCAGACTGTACTCAAAAGTCAGTCTTCTTCCGGTCTTTTCAAAGTAATATTTGCATGCCGGAAAGACTTCCGACAGCGAATATTTATAGGCGATCGGCATCAGTTCTTTTCGCTTTTCATCGTTTGGTGCGTGAAGCGAAAGTGCCAGGGTGATCGTCAGATCCTCCTCTGCCAGCTGCCGGATCCGCGGCACCAGTCCACAGGTGGACACGGTGAGGTTTCTCTGGCTGATGTTCTGCCCTTTTTCATCACTTAAGATCCGGATAAAGCGAAGCAGGTTATCGTAATTATCCAGCGGTTCTCCCGTTCCCATCACAACGACGTTGGACACCCGTTCTCCGGTCATCTCCTGGATCCGGTAGACCTGATCGAGCATCTCGGACGGCAGGAGGTTTCTGGTCAGTCCGCCGATCGTGGATGCGCAGAAACGGCATCCCATCCGGCAGCCTACCTGGGAAGAAATACATACGGAATTTCCGTGTTTGTATTTCATCCACACACTCTCGATCACGTTGCCGTCCGCCAGACGGAACAGGTATTTTTGTGTGCCGTCGATCTTAGAAGTCTGCACTTCCACCACTTCCAGATGCGTCAGCGGTTCCTGTTTCGTTAATTTCTGCCGCAGGTTCTCCGAGAGATTCGTCATCTCCTCATAACTTCCCACCGCTTTCTGATGAAGCCACTGATACAGCTGTTTTCCCTTGAACGGTTTTTCGCCAAGTGAAACCATCTTTTCTTTCAGCTCGTCTTCATACAGCGATTTGATATCTAATTGTTCCATTCTGTTTCCTCTTTTTTCCTTAATCTTGCCAGGAAAAATCCATCGGTCTTATGCACGCCCGGAAGCAGCTGCAGATACCCCTGTGCTGTTGTCTCGCTGTGGAGTTCTTCGCACAGATACGGATCCAGGCTTTCGAGTACAAACGGATAATTTTCCGTAAACCATGCCACATTGTCCTGATTTTCCTCCCGGGTGATCGTACAGGTACTGTAGATCAGTACCCCGCCCGGTTTTACATAAGATGCTGCATTGTGAAGGATCCGTTTCTGAAGTACCGAAAGTTCCTGAATCTTATCCTCATCCGTACGGTACTTGATATCCGTTTTCTTTCCGATAACGCCCAGTCCGGAACACGGTACATCCGCCAGCACAATATCCGCTTTTTCGATGGATTCTTTGTCCAGGATCGTTGCATCTTTTCGATACGCACGGATATTCATTGTCTGTGTTCGCTCTATATTTTCTTCGATCAGACCCACTTTATAATCCGTAAGATCTCTGGAGTCCACCATGCCTTCTCCCTGCATCTTATCGGCTGCATGAAGGCTTTTTCCGCCCGGTGCCGCGCAAAGATCAATGACATAATCTCCCGGTTTCGGATCTGCTGCTTCCGTTACCAGCATCGAACTGACATCCTGCACCACGAACCTTCCCATCACAAAAGATTTAAGTCCTTCGAGGTGGCTGTAATCCGACAGATAGTACGCATACGGAAGATACGGCGCCCGCTCAACCGTCGCTCCCTGTCTCTCCAGACTGTTGATCGTCAGCTCCGGATCTACCCGATGCAGCTGGCAGCGGATCGTCAGCGGATGATCCGTCAGGAAATCCTTCAGCATACCTTCCGTCGTCTCTGTTCCATAAGCCTTCACCCAGCGTTCTACCAGCCACTGCGGTACGGAATAGTACACCGACAGATATTCTGCCGGGCTGGTCTTTGCATCCGGATATGTGATTTCTTCTTTTTTTCTTGCCACATTACGCATCACGCCGTTGACAAAGCCTTTCAGGCTGTAAAATCCTTTTTTCTGTGCCAGTTTTACCGCTTCGTTGCAGGCTGCCGAGTCCGGCACGCTGTCCATAAATAACAGCTGATAGACACCGCTTCGAAGAATGTTGCGGATCACCGGTTTCATCTTATTTACCTTTACGCTGGAAAACTGATTCAGGATATAGTCGATCCGAAGCATATATTCCAGTGTTCCCTCCACAAGACGGTTGATAAATGCCCGATCCTGTTTCGGAAGATACTGTACTTTATTCAGAGCATTGCGGATCGCCAGATGGCTGTATTCTTTTTCCTGTGTAATTTCCAATAATATCTCCAGGGCGATTCCCCGGAGTTCTGTTCCATTTGCCACGTTTTTCTCCTCCGGCTGTTTCATACACTAACACGGAAGCACGGTTCCCGCTTCCACGGTATAGCCTCGTAAAAATGCCTGCGCATCCATCCGTTTCTTTCCTTCTAACTGCAAGGTGTCAATCTTCAGGATTCCCTCCCCGGTCTGGATCCGGAACCCCTTGGCATCTGCCTGCAGTACGGTTCCCGGTGCTTTTTTCTCACCGTTTTCTTCTTCCACCGAAGCTTCCCATATTTTCAACGTTTTTCCGTTCAGATGGGAAAATGCACTCGGCCACGGATTCAGTCCGCGGATCAGGCGTTCCAGTTCCGCTGCTGATTTTGTCCAGTCCATCTCACCCATTTTCTTGCTGATCATGGCGGCATACGGAGTGGTGCTCTCCTCCGGCTGTTTTTCAAAGACGGCACTGCCATCCTTCAACTTCGGAAGTGTCTCCACCAAAAGTTTTGCCCCCTCCTCGCTCAGACGGTCAAACAGGCTGCCACCCGTTTCTTTCTCATCCAGTGTCACAATTACTTTATTGATCATATCTCCGGTATCCAGTCCTTCGTCCATCCGCATGATCGTCACACCGGACTCCTTATCCCCGTTGATCACTGCCCACTGGATCGGGGCTGCACCGCGGTATGCCGGAAGCAGGGATGCGTGTACATTGATGCATCCATATTTTGGCATTTCCAGGATCTCTTTCGGAATGATCTGTCCGAACGCCACGACTACGATCACTTCCGGCTCCAGATCTCTTACCACCTGGATAAATTCCGGATCTCTTACCTTTTTCGGCTGGTAAACCGGAAGTCCCAGTTCCATTGCCGCTTCCTTGACCGGTGTGGGCTGCAGGTTCTTTCCTCTGCCCTTCGGCTTGTCCGGCTGACTGATCACGCCGACAATCTCATGACCTGCCTTCGCCAGCTCTTTTAATGTTCCCACGGAAAAATCCGGGGTTCCCATAAATACTACTCTCATTTATTCGTCATCCTCTTCTTCGTAATTCACATCGTGCAGTTCGCCTTCCACGTGTTCCACATACAGGATACCGTCCAGATGTTCACACTCATGGCAGATCGCACGCGCCAGAAGTCCCTCTCCGGTCAGCGTAAACGGTTCCATGTTGATATCCTGCGCCTCTACCGTTACCACGTTCGGTCTTGTCACGATACCGGATTTTCCGGGTACGGAAAGGCATCCTTCTTCTCCGGTCTGTTCACCGGAAGTCTCTTTAATCACCGGATTGATCAGCACATACGGACCGTTTTCATCTCCGACATCGATCACAACGATTCGTTTTAACATGCCCACCTGCGGTGCTGCCAGTCCTACACCGTACGCATCGTACATGGTTTCCAGCATATCTTCCACCAGTTCCCGAAGCTTCGGTGTCATCTCTTCCACCGGTCTGCACACTTTGTTCAGGATCCGGTCTCCCATAGTTCTGATTTTTCTGATTGCCATTCTTTTTTGTCCTCCTGTCAGTGGTTAAAATCCAGCTGGATCCGGATCTCCCGAAAACCGCTGTTTACTTCTATATATTGTTCCAGTCTGCCCTTTGCACGCAACAGCAGCTGGTGGTCTTCCTGTTTTACATAAATAACTTTCCGGTACATATCGGCGATCTTCGATACGGTTTCATCCGCAGGTCCGATGATCTGCAGCTGTCCGTGGCTATCCACCCGGTTCAGGAATTTTCTGATATACTGCATTCCTGTCTCCAGAAGTTCTTCATTTCCGCAGCTTCCGTGAATTGCCAGCAAGTTTGATGCCGGCGGGTATCCGAGAAGCTTTCGATAGCCGATTTCTTCTTCGTAAAATGCCCGGTAATCCTGATGCATCGCCGCCTGAATACTGTAATGTTCCGGCTGGTACGTCTGAATGATCGCCTCTCCCGGTTTTTCCCCTCTCCCGGCTCTTCCCGCCGCCTGTGTCAACAGCTGGAACGTCCGCTCACTTGCCCGGTAATCGCTGATATTCAAAGAAAGATCCGCAGCCAGCACGCCGACCAGCGTCACTTTCGGAAAGTCATGTCCCTTGACGATCATCTGTGTGCCGATCAGGATATCCGCCTCCTGATTTGCAAATGCAGCCAGAATGTTGGTATGTCCTTCTTTTTTTCTGGTCGTGTCCAGATCCATCCGCAGAACACGCGCCTGAGAAAATCGTTTTTTTACAATTTCCTCAATCTGCTGCGTTCCCGCGCGAAATCCTCCAATATACGGAGATCCGCACACCGGGCACTGCTGCGGCTGTCTCGTCTCATATCCGCAGTAATGGCACACCAGTTTTCCGTTCCGGTGCTGTGACAGGGAAACATCACAGTGCGGGCATTTCATCACCGTCCCGCAGGAACGGCAGGAGAAAAATCCCGCATAGCCGCGGCGGTTTAAAAACAGCATGATCTGTTCTTTCTTTTTTAACCGGTCTTCAATCTTCTCCTGTAAGATTCCGCTTAAGATCGACCGGTTTCCCTGTTTTAATTCTTCCCGCAGATCCACGGAATAAACTTCCGGCATCTGCCTGTTTTCATACCGGTTGTTCAGTTCAAACAGCCGGTACGTTCCGTTCTGCGCCTGATAGTAGGCATCCACCGACGGCGTTGCGCTCCCCAGCACGACCGGACAGTGTTCCAGATTGCCTCTCTCGATCGCCGTCTCTCTGGCATGATAGCAGGGAACCGTCTCACTCTGATATGAGGTTTCGTGTTCTTCATCGATCACGATCAGACCGAGATTCGGAAACGGGGTAAACAGTGCGGACCGCGGACCGATCATCACCTGCAATTCCCCTTTTTTCGCCCGCTCAAACTGATCGGAACGCTCCCCGGGGGAAAGTCTGGAGTGTAAGACCGAGATTCCGGCTCCAAACCGGCGGTAGAACCGCTGCACCGTCTGATACGTCAGTGCAATCTCCGGGATCAGCAGGATCACCTGTTTTCCCTGCCGGATCACTTCCTCCATCAGTTCCATATACACCTGAGTCTTTCCGCTTCCGGTCACCCCGTGGATCAGTACCGGACGAAGATCCTGTTCTCTCCAGCCCTTCAGGATACCGTCTGCCACTTCTCTCTGCGGCGGTGACAGCGGCTGTTTTGTCTGTTCCTGTTCTGTGTTCTGCACCGGATTGCGATACACTTCCGTGGTCTGGATCCGAACCGCGCCGGCACTCTCCATCGTCTTGATCACACTGGCAGTCAGATGCAGTTTATCCAGTGCTAGGCTATAGGAAATCGTATTGTTTTCAAGCAGTGCTTCCAGAAGACGCTGTCTTGCCACATAATGTTTTCTGCGGCATAGTTCCAACTGCTCGTTCGCTTCGTCCTTTGTGAGCAGTAACCGGATCCAGCGCTCTTCTTTCTGTTTCATCTTCTGCTTGACCGGAAGTACGGTTTTTAATGCCTGGATCATCGTGGCACCGTACTGTTCCCGGATCCAGGCGGCAAGCGCGATCAGGCGGGATTCGATGGAATTGCTTCCCGTCTCCACCTCCCGGATCTCTTTCATGCGGCTGACATCAAAAGACGGCTGATCCGTCACCCGGATCACATACCCTTTGATCGTCCTGCCTCCGTTTCCAAACGGAACCTGCACCTGCATCCCCGGCTGTAATTTTCCTTCCAGATGTTCCGGAACCAGATACTGAAAGGAGCGATCCAGTTTTTCACTGATAATATCTACAATAATATCCACATATGTATTTGTCATGCTTTTTTCTTTGCATCTTCTTCCAGGATCTCACGGATCAGCACACGTTCATCCATCGGATATTTCTTTCCTTTGATCTCCTGATAGTCTTCGTGGCCTTTTCCCGCAAGTACAATGATATCTCCCGGCTGTCCGTGATGGATCGCATAGGCGATGGCTTCCTTCCGATCAATGATCTCCACGTATTTTCCATCGGTTTTGCTGATACCGGTCTTGATATCGTCGATGATCGCCTGTGGTTCTTCATTTCTCGGGTTATCCGATGTAATAATCGTCAGATCCGCCAGTCTACCGGACACCTCTCCCATCTCAAATCGACGGTCACGGGAACGGTTACCGCCGCAGCCGAACAGGCATACCAAGCGGTTCGGTTTATATTCCCGCAGCGTAGTAAGGAGGGATTCCAAACTCATCGCATTGTGCGCGTAATCGATCATCAGGGTGAAATCGTCGGATACTTTTTCCATCTCGATTCTTCCCTTTACTTTTGCATATTTCAGTGCCTTGCAGATGTTTTCTTCGGATACGTTGAAATGTCTGCAGATCGCAATGGCGGTCAGGGAATTGTAAATACTGAATTTTCCTGGCAGATCAATCTCTACCGGGAAATTAAGAAGTCCCTGCAGCTCATAGGAAATACCCAGTACGCCTTTCTTGGTTAGCAGTTTCGGATTGACAGCGCGAAGGTCGGCCTCCGGTGAAAATCCGTACGTCTCCAGACTGCAGGTATGTCCGTCAATGATCTTTTCATAATGTTCGTCATCTCTGTTGACAATACCGATCCGGCACTGGCGAAGCAGCATCTTTTTACAGGACAGGTAGTGTTCAAAGCTGGTATGTTCGTTCGGTCCGATATGATCCGGTTCGATATTGGTAAAGATACCGATATCAAAGGTAAATCCTGCGGTTCGATGAAGCATCAGTCCCTGGGAGGATACTTCCATCACTGCACAGTCACAACCTTCATCGAGCATCTGACGCAGGTATTTCTGTACCAGAAGGGATTCCGGTGTGGTATTTGCCGACGGGATCACAGTATCTCCGATGATCGTCTCGATGGTTCCGATCAGACCGACTTTGTAACCGGCATTTTCCAGAATGGATTTTACCATGTAGGTCGTTGTGGTTTTTCCTTTGGTTCCTGTGATTCCGATCACACGCAGCTTATCTCCCGGATAATCATAGTAGGCTGCTGCCACAAGTGCCATCGCATACCGGCTGTCCTTCACCTGGATCACCGTCACATCCTCCGGCACATCCACCGGTTCTTCCACGATGATCGCTTTCGTTCCCTGCTCAGCTACTCTTTTTGCAAATGTATGACCATCCACAACAGCACCACGGATACAGATAAAAAGGGATCCTTCCTTTGCTTTTCTGGAATCCGCAACAACTTCCTCAATCTCCTGATCGAGGGTGCCCTGCAGACATGTATATTCCAAACGTTCTAAAATCTTTGATAATTTCATCAACTGTCAACCTCCTTTGGATCGCGGGCAGGTCAATTGCCCATAGATATTTATAGAATAGCATATTTTGCACAAAAAAAGAAGAGGGGGGATGGGATTTTGCGGGGAAATGGTTGTGAGGCGGACGCCGGAGAAGGGGACGGGCGGGAGCGGGGAGGGAGGGGCGACGCGTGGGCAGGGGAACTTTGAGCTAGCCGGAGTTAGCGTCGGATCTCAAAGCTTCCCCTAACCGCCCACCAGTGCGTTCGCCCCTTCCCTCCCCGCTCCCGCCCGTCCCCTTCTCCGGCTGATATTGGCTAAAACTGATAATGTATTTCCCTTGAAAATCAAAAAGAACTACCGTCTTCAAAACACTTCATTTTGAAAACGATAGCCCTTTTATAAAAAAGCAATATACGCTCTTAGCAGATCACTGTACCCGTCCGTCCAAGGTACGCATCCACTGCCTTATCGATTGAAGTAATCACAGCCTTCTTTCCTTCGCCCTGTTCCACGAACTCGACAGAAGCCTGGATCTTCGGCAGCATGGTGTTGGCTTCGAACTGTCCCTCAGCCATATACTCTTTCGCCTGTGCAACAGAAATCTCGCCCAGTTCTTCCTCATCCTGCTTGTGGAAATTCACAGAAACCTTCTCCACACTGGTCAGGATCAGCAGTTCATCTGCATCCAGCTGTTCTGCCAGACGACCGCTGGTATAATCTTTCTCAATAACCGCACTTGCACCCTTCAGTTCCGTACCCTGCTCCAGAACCGGGATTCCGCCACCGCCGCAGGCGATAACGATCTGTCCGGCATCAAGCAGTGCACGGATTGCATCGATCTCCACGATCTTCTGTGGCTTCGGTGCAGCTACGATTCGGCGGTAACTGTCACCGATCTTGGTAACGTAATTACCCTTATTTTCTTCCTCTTCCGCTTCCTGCTCATTCAGCACACGTCCGATGACTTTAACAGGTTCAGCAAAAGCTTCGTCATACGTGTCTACAGTTACCTGTGTCAGGATCGTGGATACCGGTTTGTAGATGCCTTCTTTCATCAGTTCTGCACGGATCGCATTCTGCAGGTCGTATCCGATATAACCCTGGCTCATGGCAGAACACACGGACATTGGTGCGTATGTATAATCCGGATGATACTTTCCAAATTCATTCATTGCCATATGGATCATACCCACCTGGGGTGCATTACTGTGAGAAATCACGACCTCTGCGCCCTCTTTTACCAGCTGCGCAATGATTTTTGCAGTTCTTTTTGTAGCTTCTTTCTGCTCCGGCAACGTATTACCAAGTGCCCGGTGTCCCAGAGCAATGACAACTTTCTTCTTCTCCATGTTACGCCCTCTTACTTTCTATCATTCTAACTGTTCAGTACCCTCACAGGTTCTTACCGTCAGTTTATTCTATTTGTCCCTCTTATGCAAGCAGGAAATAAGCAAGTACTACCACACCAAGAACAATCCGGTACCATCCAAATACCTTGAAATCGTGTTTCTTGATATAACCCATCAGGAACTTGATCGCTGCAATGGAAACACCAAAAGCGACAACCATACCAAGCAGCAGATATACAACCTCTGTTCCGGTAAAATGCAGACCAAATTTTATCAGTTTCAGAAAGCTTGCTCCAAACATAACCGGGATGGCAAGGAAAAAGGTATATTCCGCTGCCAGTTTTCTGCTCATGCCGAGGAGAATACCTCCGATGATGGTTGCACCGGAACGGGAAGTACCCGGAATCAGGGCAAGCAGCTGGAAGATTCCGATAAACAGTGCATCTTTGAAAGAAATATCACTGAGCTTTGTTCTGCTGAGCTTCCGGCTTTTATTGTAGTTTTCGATAACAATAAACAGTACACCGTATACGATCAGCATCACGGAAACGACCCAGTAATTCATGAATGTTTTCTCGATCCAGTTGTTAAACGGAAGTGCCACGATGATTGCCGGCACACAAGATACCAGAATCTTTAACCACAGCACGATCTTATTCATGTTGATGTATTTGTCTGCAAATTTCTGTAATTTCCCGATACGCTCATTCGTACTGATATAGTTCCAGTTACTCTCTCTGGACGGATCATTTTTATGAAATGGCCATAATTTTTTAAAATCCAGTACCACAACCGCCAGTACGGCTCCCAGCTGGATGACCACAAGGAACATCTGCCAGAATTCCTCACTGACTTTCAGTTTCATAAACTGATCCACCAGGATCATATGGCCGGTACTGCTTACAGGAAGCCATTCGGTGATTCCCTCCACAATACCGAGAAAAATTACTTTCAGTAATTCGATAATATCCATATTTTCCCCTTTATTTAGATCTGTGCGATATCAATCAGCGTAAGCCTGTTCAGATCTGTATTTTCCAGACTGGTTACCAGTGCTTTGGCTGTGTCCATAGCGGTCAGAACGTTAACACCTGTCTCGATAGCATTTCTTCGGATCAGGAAACCGTCTTTTGCGTGTTCCACACCCTGAGAAGGTGTATCGATGACCAGATCGATCTTGTGACCCAGGATCAGATCCATCAGGTTTGGTGACGGCTGTTCGATCTTATTGGTACGGATGGCTTTTACGCCGGCTTCCTGCAGCGTTTTAGCTGTATTTCTGGTTGCATAGATCCGGTAACCCAGTGCTTCAAACCGTTTTCCGATCTCAACTGCTTCCTTTTTATCCTCATCACGAACGGACATGATCATATTTTTATGTTTCGGCAGATTGATACCTGCGCCAAGGAATGCTTTGTACAGTGCCTCATTAAAGCTTTCCGCAATACCCAGACACTCACCGGTGGACTTCATCTCCGGTCCAAGACTGATATCCGCACCACGGATCTTCTCGAAGGAGAATACCGGCATCTTGATTGCAAAATATTTTGCTTCCGGCTGCAGTCCCGGTGTATAACCCATATCTTTCAGTTTGTATCCCATGATGGCTTTTGCTGCCAGAGGAACGATCGGGATACCGGTTACCTTGCTGATGTACGGAACGGTACGGCTGGAACGTGGATTAACCTCGATGACATAGACTTCTTCACCGCATACGATAAACTGAATATTGATCATACCGATGACATGCAGTGCTTTGGCCAGACGTTTGGTGTATTCTTCAATGGTAGCTTTTGCAGTCTTGCTGATGGTCTGTGCCGGATATACAGAGATACTGTCTCCGGAATGGATACCGGCTCTCTCGATATGCTCCATGATACCCGGGATTACGATGTCTTCGCCGTCGCATACCGCATCAACCTCGATCTCTTTACCTACCAGGTATTTGTCGACCAGGATCGGATGTTCCTGTGCGATCCGGTTGATGATGCCGATGTACTGTTCCACATCTTCATCGTTGATCGCGATCTGCATACCCTGACCACCCAGAACGTAAGAAGGACGAACCAGAACCGGATAACCCAGTTCGTTGGCAGCTTTCTTAGCCTCTTCAGCGGTAAATACGGTCTGTCCCTTTGGTCTCGGGATCTGGCACTGTTCCAGGATCTCATCGAACAGCTCACGGTCTTCGGCTGCATCTACATTTTCTGCGGATGTTCCGAGGATCGGCACACCCATCTTCATCAGTGCCTCAGTCAGTTTGATAGCGGTCTGTCCACCGAACTGCACCACTGCTCCGTCCGGTTTCTCGATATTTACGATGTTTTCCACATCTTCCGGTGTCAGCGGCTCAAAATACAGTTTGTCAGCGATATCAAAGTCTGTACTTACGGTTTCCGGATTGTTGTTGATGATGATGGTCTCATAACCTTCTTTTGCAAAGGCCCAGGTACAGTGTACAGAACAGAAGTCGAACTCGATACCCTGTCCGATACGGATCGGGCCGGAACCAAGTACCAGAACTTTTTTCTTGTCCGGTGTGCGCTCTGCCTCATTTTCTCCGCCATATACAGAGTAATAATACGGTGTGGTGGCTGCAAACTCAGCGGCACAGGTATCTACCATTTTGTAAGCTGCGGTGATACCGTATGTTTTACGCATTTCTTTTACCGCTTCTTCTGTCTTTCCATTCAGTTTTGCGATCACATAATCCGGGAATTCCATGCGTTTTGCTTCTCTTAACAGATCCTCGTCCAGTTCCCTGGTCTTTAACGCATATTCCATCTCGGTCAGGATCGCGATTTTATCGATAAACCACAGATCGATCTTGGTGATCTCATGGATCTCTTCCTGAGAAATACCGATGCGGATCGCCTGTGCGATTCTCCAGATTCTCATATCATCTACAATATGAAGTTCCTGCAGCATCTCTTCTCTGGACAGATTTGAGAAATCGTAGGACATCAGGCTGTCTACGTGCTGTTCCAGGGAACGGATGGCTTTCATCAGTGCACCTTCGAAGTTATTGCAGATACTCATAACCTCACCAGTTGCTTTCATCTGTGTGGTCAAGGTACGTTTTGCACTGATAAATTTATCAAATGGCAGACGCGGAATCTTGACAACACAGTAGTCTAACATCGGCTCGAAACTTGCATAAGTTTTTCCGGTAATGGCATTCGGGATCTCATCCAGAGTGTAACCCAGAGCGATCTTTGCTGCTACTTTTGCGATCGGGTATCCGGTTGCCTTACTTGCCAGTGCGGAAGAACGGGATACACGCGGGTTTACCTCGATCACACAGTATTCAAAGCTGTCCGGATTCAGAGCGTACTGTACGTTACATCCACCGGTGATGCCAAGCTCTGTGATGATGTTCAGTGCGGAAGTTCTCAGCATCTGATATTCTTTATCACCCAGTGTCTGAGACGGTGCCACAACGATACTGTCACCGGTATGTACACCAACCGGATCCAGGTTTTCCATATTACAAACGGTGATGCAGTTGCCTGCACTGTCACGCATTACTTCGTACTCGATTTCTTTCCATCCGGCGATACATCTCTCTACCAGAACCTCGCCTACACGGGAAAGACGCAGACCATTTTCCAGGATCTCGATCAGTTCCGCTTCGTTGTGAGCGATACCGCCGCCGCTTCCGCCCAGGGTATATGCCGGACGAAGAACCACCGGATAACCGATCGTGTTGGTAAATGCAATACCGTCTTCTACGGTTGTAACAACCAGGGATGCCGCAACCGGCTCACCGATCTTTTCCATCGTATCTTTGAATTCCTGACGGTCTTCTGCTTTTTTGATGGTCTGGGAAGTCGTACCGATCAGTCTTACGTTATGTTCTTTTAAGAATCCTCTCTCTTCCAGTTCCATCGCCAGGTTCAGTCCTGCCTGACCACCCAGGGTAGGAAGCACGCTGTCCGGTTTTTCTTTCAGGATCAGCTGTTCCACAACCTCTACGGTCAGCGGCTCAATGTAAACTTTGTCTGCGATATCTTTATCGGTCATGATGGTTGCCGGGTTGGAGTTCAACAGGACAACTTCTACGCCCTCTTCTTTCAGAGAACGGCAGGCCTGTGTTCCTGCATAGTCAAATTCTGCTGCCTGACCGATAACAATCGGACCGGAACCAATCATCAGTACTTTCTTAATCTCTGGATTCTTTGGCATTACTCTTCTCCTCCCATCATTTTGATAAACCGGTCAAACAGATAACCGGAATCCTGTGGTCCCGGGCATGCTTCCGGATGGAACTGTACGGTGAAAATATTTTTCCCTGTATATTTCAGTCCTTCATTGGTTCCGTCGTTTACATTGATAAACGCCGGTACGGCAACTTTCGGATCCAGATTGTCGGTGTCTACCACATATCCGTGGTTCTGAGAAGAAATATACACTCTTCCGGTTTCCAGATCTTTGACCGGATGATTGCCTCCTCTGTGACCGTATTTCATCTTATGGGTATCCGCACCGGTTGCCAGTGCCATCAGCTGATGTCCCAGACAGATTGCGAAGATCGGTGTGTCGGACTCGTATAATTTACGGATCTCTTTGATCACTTCCGTACACTCCTTCGGATCTCCAGGGCCGTTTGACAGCATGATACCGTCCGGATTGGATGCCAGGATCTCCTCTGCTGTGGTAGATGCAGGATAAATCGTTACCTCGCATCCTCTTTTATTCAGAGATTTCGCGATGTTGTTCTTTGCGCCAAGATCCAGAAGGGCTACTTTCTTTCCGCTGCCTTTCAGTACCTTTTTCTCAGAACAGGTTACTTTCTCCACTACTTTTCCTGTAGTATATGCTTTCAGTCTCGGAATGATGGTATCCAGATCATAATTTTCATCCGTTGTGATCATACCATTCATGGTTCCTTTTTCTCTCAGGATTCTGGTCAGCGCGCGGGTATCGATCCCTGCGATTCCCGGAATGTCAAATCGTTTCAGAAAATTCTGAATCGTATCTTCGCACCGGAAGTTGCTTGGTGTTCTGGAAAGTTCTCTTACAATATATCCATCCGGCCATGGTCTCAAAGACTCCGTATCCTCATAGCAAATACCGTAATTGCCGATCAGCGGATAAGTCATACATACAGCCTGGCCTGCGTAAGACGGGTCTGTCAGCACTTCCAGATATCCAGTCATGGAAGTATTGAATACGATCTCGCTGATGACTTCTTTTTTGGCTCCAATGCTGGTTCCGGTAAATACATGTCCATCTTCAAGTATTAAAAAAGCTTTCATCATTCCGTTTCCTTTCTCTTTTCTTATGTAGGCTTTTTGCAGCCCGTTTGTGTCTTTTTCCGCATAAAAGGGGAGAAATTCCCCTTGAAATCACTCCCCCTTGCGTAATCTTAAAGATTTTACCACAAAGTCTTTTTCATTTCAATACTTTATTTGAGAAAAGTGTCGCTTTCTGCGAGAGAAATATTTTTTTATCTTTTTTTCAAAAAAAGTGTTGACACTTTGCGTTTTATGCTGTATAGTATCACTTGTCGTTGACGGAGCGGCAAACAAATTTCATACTTAACAGATGTGCAGGAATGGCGGAATTGGCAGACGCGCAGGCTTCAGGTGCCTGTGGTAGCAATATCGTGCGGGTTCAAGTCCCGCTTCCTGCACTGTTTTTTTGTCTCTGTGCAGATTTATTCTCTCACATTTCTATGTACTTTTCAATTTTCATTTTCTGATTTTTATTTTATCTTTTTCTTTTCCCGGTATTCTGGCTCCCTGATCTGATTCTTCTTTGCTTTTTGTTTCATGAATCTCTCCTCTTCTTACCGGATAATAAAATAAATTGTTTTTTTTATCAGAAAAGTGTTGACAACTTCGACAATTTCATGTATAGTATGTTTTGTCGATGAGACATACAGAATTTCATACTTAACAGATGTGCAGGAATGGCGGAATTGGCAGACGCGCAGGCTTCAGGTGCCTGTGGTAGCAATATCGTGCGGGTTCAAGTCCCGCTTCCTGCACTGTTTTTTTCTTCTATTTTACCAAAATCCATTTGGCATTGTCACTCTTCAGGCTGTATCCACAGAAGGAGCAGCAATGATTCTCATCCGGTACAAAGTTGGCTCCACAGGATGGACATTCTTTCTCCATGAAGAAAACGCCGTCTTCTCTTCTTCTTTCCGGGTAACGGGCTCTTTGCATGATAAGTGTTCGCTTCACTTTTTTTGTATATGGATTTCTTCTATCTGGCAAATAGGTCTCGCTTGCACAGACTTTTACCTTTATTTTTGTAATATCTTCTGTGTTGACCACTTTCTTTAACGTGATATTTCCGATTCCATAATCCATCAGTTCATCCGATTCTGTTTCGTTATAAATGGCATCACCGATACAGGACCTGAGATAATTCTCCGAGTATCTTACTATGGAGTCCGCCATCTTTTCCTGTCTGTTTCGAAAAAACTGATTGGATACCAGGATCAGCACAAAAACCAGAAGAGCTGCACCAACACCGGCTGTCAGGGAAACTTCTGTATCCTCGATCATATACAGGCACAAAAATACGCAGACATACACGATTCCCATAGCCCCTGTCAAAAGCAATGCACGCCGGAGATTTGTTCCTATTCGCTCATATACCTCAAATCTTTCCGTCTGCCAGTCATAAAACTCGCTTCGGATCACACCTCCGCAGTACTCACAGACCACCTGCTGACCAGTCAGTTCCACCGACGCTCCACAGGATGGACAGATGATTTTCTGTACGGTGGAATAATAACTTTTTTTCTTCTGGACACGATCTGAGTTTCGGATATGCCGAGACTGAAGGATCCGAAGATAGGCATGTTTTCGATAATTCTCATAACGGATTTTCCCATCTTCAGTGGAAATCAGACGTTCCAGAGCACTGCACTTGATGATAGATTCTCTCCATTCTCGTCCATCATTGTTCCAGCGTTCAAAATCATTGTCCGGCTGAGTTTCCACGTCTGTCATCAGAATCTCACGGCACAGCTTCTGCTGATTCAGTCGATCAATCTGTCTTACGATATTTTTCCGAAAAGTCATATCCATTCTTGAGGGAAGTCTGTTTTTATCTGCTTTTTCAAGGGGAATCAGGATTCTCTCGAAGGCTTTCCTTATATCACGGCGTATTCCTGACTTTTGAAGAGTGGTATCGCCGCGCTGTTTCATCATTCTTTTTATTTTCCCCTTTTTCCGGTTTTTTGCCAGAAAAACAGAAAAATCGATATCCAGTATCCGTTCACCGATATAAATCCCTAACAAAATGGCAACTGTTGCAGCAAACCACGATGCATCTGATAGTCCCATATGTCACCTCCCATTTCATGTTATCTATTTCTATTTCTATTTTTATCCTTATTTTTCTTTTTTTCTGATTCTTCACCGTTTTCCGGTTCTTTCTTGAACATCTCGGCTATGAAGATCGATGCAAAACCTGCTCCAAGGATAATAGCTGCACAGCAGAACAAGAATTCCAGGGGATCTCTGTCCGGCACAATCTTATATTTTCCTTTTGACGTTCTGTAAACTTCCACGTCGATCTCGTCCCCTGTATTGATCTCCTCATCATTCCAGCAGTATACGGTGTCTCTGTCTTGGTAGGTTTCTCCATCGATCTCAAAAGTGACTTTCACTCTGTATTCCCGTAATTCTCTTTCACGATGATATCCATCCTCATCCTTGTCTTTATTTACGACTTCTCTGCAATATCCGACAACAGCCGAAACCTCCCGAATATCCGTACTGTTTTTATACTCATGGCTTGCTATCCGGCTTGAGACCACACCATAAATTCCTGCACCACACACAACAAGTCCCACCAGAATACCCAATAGAATAATTTTTATATCTTTCTTCTTACCATTTTTTACACTACTCATTGCTATCCCTCCTTCCATTCTTTATATACTCTCTGAATCTTTATCCTGTCGGTTTCTCGAAACATTATCCATAGGTCCTGATGGCCTCCAGAAGCTGTGTATCATTTTGATTGGACGGCATGCTGGCGTTTTCTGTCTCATTTTCCAGAAGCAGTCCCGAACCGCTGTATACAGAATACACACAGAATGTTTCTGACCAGGTAACCGGATCTTCACCCTTCTGATACCATTCGCCACCGGTTCGTGTCGCCTCCATTGTCAGATACGTTCTCCCCTTCTCCTGGGAACAGCTCCAGGTTCCTTCATAAGCCTCTGTTTCTGTATCATCGTAGTCCTCTTCGTCCACGCCATATTCTCTTTCACACCAGGAAATATGTAATTTCCCACCTTTTCGGAATTCCAGAAAATAGTTTCCATAACTATCCGTACTTCCCATCACTATCTGAAGTTCCCAGCTAGTGTCTGCCAGATCCTTTTCTTTCAGCTCCATACTGACATCTCCGTACCATCCTCCAAATCTGCTGGCACCGCAGGCGGCATAATCCGTAAAATCCTTAGCCTGGGGCTCATCCGACTCGGTAACAGGGATTGCCACGCGTCCAAGCATATCCATCATGGGATACCAGTCTGCCTGGTAGCCGGCTTCTGTTCCCATGGAGATCATAGCCGTAGCATATCCTCCCACTCCGTTACACATCACAAGATATGGTTCTCCGGTCTCGGAGGAATACAGCTGCCCTACTTCATCCATCTCAAAAGTCTCAAAGTTCATCCTCTGTTCTATGATCTCCACCGGATCATCACCGCTTCTCGGAACAACGCAAAACAGCTGTCCGATTTCGTTTCCAATGATTCTTTCTTCAGGAATCATCTTTACAAACGGATATTCCTCCGAAAAATCCGGGAAGTTTTCTTCGATCCATTCCGGTATCCGGTCTGCATAGGATTCGTCCACTTCTCTAAGAAAGGCCACTCCAAAGTTCTGAAGGGTTCCTTCCATGCTCTGGCGAAAAGCTTCCAGAGACTTCTCTGCTTTCTGTTCTTCTGTCTCTTCTTTCTTTTCCGGTTTTGGAGTAGTCTCCGGTTCTTCCGGCTGTTCCGGTTCCTCTGTAGTGGAACTGTCTTTTATTTCCGGTTTTCCGGCCTTGTTGGCCTTGATGGGAACCGGTTCGGCATCTCCATTCTCCGGGAGTTCTCCATCCGCCGTTCTTCCATTTACCATGCCGTCTCCGTCTTGCTTGTCAATACATCCGGTAAATATGGTCAGCGATGTAATGCAGAGCATTCCTGTAAGAAGGGCTCTGAGCAATATATTTTTATTTTTCACACATGTTTCCCCCTTTATAAAAGATTTCGAGCGCACCTAAGATAGATCGGGAGGGATGAACCCTCCCGATGTACTGCGAACAGATTGCCCATGTGGTAATCTGTTATTCTTTATTGTAACCGTTCAGTACCTTCACAGTTACGATTCAAAATTCATTTAAAATCACCTTCGGTGATGGGATTTTGGTGTATTCATGCCAAAACACCTCGCGCGGCAGTGGCTACTGAATAGTTACTCTTTATTTATCAAAGCTTCATAGGTGTTGGACATCAGGAACTGCCCCGGATCATCCTCGGTCATATTTTCCATGATATTCTTTAAGCCTTCTTTTGAAGCATCGTCTCCACGCTCCATGATATATTTCATTGCGATTTCTCTTCCTCTTCTGTCTGCATCCTGATCCGCTACGATATCCAGCATCAGATTATTAATTTCTGCCTCATCAAAATAGGTGGCCTCTTTCTTCCAGTCTTCATAGCTGGTGCCCATGCTGGACGCACTTCTGAATGCGCCAACCGTTGTCCAATATGGAATCTCTCCGTTGCGTGGCTTCTGTGACAGATAATCTATCGTTATGCGATATGCCCTTTCATTGGTATATCTATGGCTTGGGTAATCATACCACATATAGGTCAGGGAAGTGATGCATGCATCGTGGAACCGAACCAGACTGCTGTCCTTCAAAACTTCCTCCAGCGGATCGATCACCCGGTCATCGTGGAGTCTTCCGGCATACTTATATGCACACGTTCTTACTTCCTCATCCTCATCCCCCATCAGTTTGAGAATGGCATCTACCATGCCGTCAATACCCATAGCCCATTCAGATCCTATAGCAAGGGCTGCCTGTTTCCGGACATTGGCATTCTCGTGCTCGGTCATATTCAAAACGAACTCTGCAACCGCCGGATTGCTCACGGCACCTCCAAGACTTCTTAAAGCGGCAAATAATACTACAGGTTCTGTTTCCTTGGCCAGTACTTCTTCTGCCATCTTTTCTTCCTCACTGCTTGTGCCAAACAGGCCTCCGATCGTGGTGAATGCATAGGCGCGAACGTTGGCATTTTCACTGTGGAGCATGTTATCCCTGATTGTTGTGGTATATGGAATCTTGCATCCATCATCCTTGAGGATTTTGAAAGCCTCATCGGTAATATTTTCTTCTCTGCCATAAAAGTCTTCTGTATAGTTTGTATAAGCATATGTAGAATAAAGTGCCAGTGCTTCGTCTTCTGTGATATTTTTCACGTCTTTGATACGATCTATCAGATCCTGAGCAGACATACGTTCATATTCTTTTTTCGTAACCTGTGCCGGTTCATAATCATCGTCCGAGAAATCTGTTTCGTTCTCGGTATCCGTGTCTTTATCTGATTCTTTGGTTTCTTTGTCCTCCTTTGGTACCGGTGTTTTGGGCGGAGCATCCGTTTCGGCAGAATCGTCTCCGGTATCTGTCGTTTCTACTCCTGAAGTTGTGTCTTTATCCTTGTTTCCGTCCTTTCCACAGCCTATAGGCATCGCCAGCATAGCTGCGATCAGCAGCATGCTAATAACTTTTTTCCACATCATAAAGTTTCCTCCCTTCGTTTCTGCAAAACTTTTTCTATGATTGACCTTACCTTCTCTATAATTATATTAAACAATATAAAACCAGTTTTCACTATTACTTGTGTTAGTTACCGATAGTTGTTTGTCTGTTTCCTGTCAGAAAATGTTTTTACAGTTAATTTCCGCGAATCGTCGGAATACATTATTCAATTACGCATTTCATAAAAGTTCTCTATTTTCTATATTTTTCTATGTTTTTTCAAAAAAGCTATTGACAACCAGTGCTTTTTCATGTATAGTACATTATGTTGTTGAGATGCAACGAAACTTCATAATAAAAGTTGTGCAGGAATGGCGGAATTGGCAGACGCGCAGGCTTCAGGTGCCTGTGGTAGCAATATCGTGCGGGTTCAAGTCCCGCTTCCTGCACTATTTTTTTGTCTTTGTACAGGCTGGCTTCTGTTCTATATTTATTTTCTGCAATCGTAAAAAGATCGCTGCATTCACATTTTTCTGTAAACACAGCGACCTTTTCTTTCATTTCTTATTATAACTGTTCAATACCCTCACAGTTTCCTTTTATTTTTCAAGCACAAATGCTTCATACGGGCGAATCGTCATCTGTTCTTTGATTTCTCCTTCCGGATAATTTGCGATCAGATAGCTTCCCTTGCGGAATTCCTCCGGAATCTCTACTGCTACTTCTTTTTCACTGAAGTTACATACCACCAACAGTTTTTCTTCTCCCAGTGTTCTTGTATACATATAGATTTCTTCGGACTCCGGCAGTAACAGATCATAAGTTCCGTATACGATGATCTCTTTTTCTTTTCGCAGTGCGATCAGCTTTCTGTAATAATTAAATACAGATTCCGGATCGTCGACCTGTTTCTTCGCATTGATCTCTTTATAGTTCGGATTGACCATGATCCATGGTTCTACGGTGGAAAATCCTGCATAAGCACTGTCATCCCACTGGAACGGTGTTCTCGCATTGTCACGGCTCTTACGGCACAGATAACGCATCATTTCTTCCGTGGTAAATACATGCTGCTCTTCTACCAGTTCTCTGTAAGCATTGATGCTGTCCAGATCACGGAACTGATCGATCGATGTGAACGGAACGTTCGTCATGCCAAGTTCTTCTCCCTGATATACATAAGGAGTTCCCTGCATCATGTGAATACAGGTTGCCAGCATCTTTGCAGATACATCATGATATTTTGCGGAATCATCGGCATATCTGGATACCGAACGTGGCTGATCGTGATTCTCCCAGAACAGACTGTTCCAGGCAATATCCTCCAGACCTTTCTGCCATTTGGTCAGAACAGCTTTCATCTCGCGCAGATCCATCTTTTTATCGGTCCATTTGTTATCCGCATCAGCATCCACATCCATATGTTCAAACTGGAATACCATATTCAGCTCTTTTTCATCGCTTCTTGCGTATTTTTTAGCTTCTTCCAGAGTCACACCGGAACACTCGCCTACGGTAATGGTATCCGCATTGTTTAATACTTTTTCACGCATCTCCTGCAGATATTCATGGACATGAGGACCGTTTGCCGGCTCATTAAAGCTTGCGTATCCATTGATTCCCGGCTTTCCATCCGGCAGATCCGGCTTTTTGGAGATCAGGCTGATCACATCCATACGGAATCCGTCCACGCCTTTCTTCAGCCACCAGTTCATCATGTCAAATACTTCTTCCCGGACTTTTGGATTATCCCAGTTCAGATCCGGCTGTTTTTTAGAAAACAAATGCAGATAATACATATCCGTTTCTTCATCATACTCCCATGCCGGCCCGGAGAAACAGGAGCCCCAGTTATTCGGTTCCTTTCCATCTTTTCCATCTCTCCAGATATAATAGTCGCGATATGGATTGTCTTTAGACTTTCTGCTCTCTATAAACCATGGATGTTCATCGGAGGTATGGTTGACTACCAGATCCATGACGATTTTGATTCCATGCTCATGTGCTGCTACCAGCATCCGGTCAAAATCTTCCATGGTTCCGAACTCGGTCATGATCGCACGATAATCGCTGATATCGTATCCATTATCATCATTCGGAGACTGGTATACCGGTGATAACCATACGACATTCACTCCCAGTTTTTCCAGATAATCCATCTTTTCTGTGATACCGTTCAGATCACCGATTCCATCTCCGTTGCTGTCCTTAAAACTTCTCGGATAAATCTGATATACGATACTTTCTTTCCACCATCTTTTTTCCATAGTTTTATTCTCTCCCTTTTACATTTATCATTTTGTGTTTTTGCCAAACACCAGATACTCTCATCATAACCGAAAAAAGGGCGAAAAACTTCCGTTTTTCTCCCCTTTTTCTATACTATTCTGACTTTTCATGTTCACCGATTCTTCGGATCACTTCCGTTACCAGCGCACGGAATTTCGGTGCGGCAAGATCGGCGGCTTCCTGCACCTCTTTGTGGGACAGCGGCTGTGTACTCATGCCGGCTGCCAGATTCGAAATAAAGGAAATTCCCAGGATCTTCATTCCCATATGGTTGGCTGCGACAGCTTCACACGCGGTACTCATTCCCACTGCATCTGCCCCCAGTGTCCGTACCATGCGGATCTCTGCCGGAGACTCATACGCCGGACCGGTAAACTGCAGATACGTTCCTTCCTGAAGATCAATGTTCAACGCTTTGCTGCTCTCCCGGATGATCTTCCGGTACTCCCTCCGGTAAATCTCACTCATATCCGGAAAACGCGGTCCCAGATCTTCTCTGTTGGCTCCGATCAGCGGAGACGGTACAAAACTTGAAATCTGATCGGTGATCATCATCAGATCCCCGGCATGGAAGTTCTCATTGACACCACCGGCGGCATTGGTCAGAAACAGGATCTCCGCACCCATTTTCTTCATCAGACGCACCGGAAGTACCACATCCTGCATCGGATAGCCTTCATAATAGTGTACCCGCCCCTGCATCATAACGGTCGGTACCCCTTCTACCTTTGCATATACAAACTGTCCTTTGTGTCCGGCTACCGTAGACCGCGGAAATCCTTCGATGCTCTCGTACGGAATAACCTTTTCCACAGTCACATGGTCTGCATAATCACCAAGACCAGATCCAAGGATCAGCGCCAGTTTCGGTACAAATGGGAGCTGATCTTTCACTGCCTCATAACACTGATCCAGTTTTTCTTCACTCTTCATCGCCGTCCTCCTTCTGTGCGCAGGCATCCCATACTTCCTGCTCTGCATCCTGTTCCGGCGCTGTTTCTTCTTTTGTTTCTTCCTGGGGTTCTTCGGTTTCTTCTTCAACTTCTGTTTCCGGCTCTTCGCCTTCTTTCTCTTCCTGATCTTCCGTCTCCTCTACCGGTCCCTGGGTAAACCATTCCTCTTCTTTTTCTTCCTCTTCCCCCGGAAGTTCCGTACCGCAGTACATGCAGAATACGGCATCTTTCGGATTGGAGATTCCACAGGCAGGGCATACATTTTTTCCCTGTTTTGCAGCCATGCTCTCTTTACACTCTGCCAGTTCTTTCTGCAGACCCATCACCACTTCACAGTGACCGGTCAGTTCTTCATCCATGGTATCTCCGTCTACATAGCGCTTATACACAATTTCACCGACATCCGCATATTTTTTCCGAATTTCTCTTTGCAGTGTCCGCACTTTGTTTCGCATCTTCTGTGTCTCAACAAATTCCTCTGTTTTCTTTCCCACAGCTCCTGCGGTCTCTGTGATCGTCTGTTTGATGCTTCCAAATAAATCTTCGTTCATAAGTCATACCTCCTTGCATATTAACCCCATTTGTATCCTTTTTACTGCAACAACAGCGGTTCCTGTCCTCTCAGAAGGATCTTCGGACCACCGATGTGTTCGATATACTCTTCGGTGATGATCACCTCTCCGATGCTGTCATCTTTCGGAATCTCATACATGATATCCAGCATGTATTCTTCCAGAATTGCCCGCAGTGCTCTCGCACCGGTATCTTTTTCCAGTGCTTTTTTCGCAATCGCCCGCAGCGCATTCTCTTCAAATTCCAGCTTCACTTCATCCATCTCCAGCAGTTTTTCATACTGTTTGAGGATTGCATTGCGCGGCTCTTTCAGGATCTTCACCAGCATATCCTCATCAAGTCCCTGCAACGTGAAAATAATCGGCAGTCTTCCCAGAAATTCCGGCACCATACCGAAAGCTCTCAGGTCTTCCACCGTCACTTTATCCAGCAGGTTTTTATCGTTATCGTATTTGTCCTTCAGATCCGCCTGGAAACCGATCGACGATTTTTTATTTAACCGCTCTTTGATGATCTCAGTCAGATCCGGGAATGCACCACCGCAGATAAATAAAATATTGCTGGTATTTACCGTAGCCAGCGGTACCATAGCATTCTTGCTGTTCGCGCCGACCGGCACTTCCACATCACTGCCCTCGAGAAGCTTTAACATCCCCTGCTGTACCGCCTCACCACTGACATCTCTCTGGTTCGTATTCTTCTTTTTTGCAATCTTATCGATCTCATCGATAAAGATAATTCCATGCTCCGCCCGCTCCACATCATTGTCTGCTGCCGCAAGTAGTTTGGAAACCACGCTCTCGATATCATCACCGATATAACCGGCTTCCGTCAGGGAAGTTGCATCCGTGATCGCAAGCGGCACATCCAGCAGTTTTGCCAATGTCTGCACCAGGTAAGTCTTACCGCTTCCGGTCGGTCCGATCATCAGCATATTGGACTTTGCAATCTCTACTTCACCATTTTTCTGCTCTGCGCTGAGTACTCGTTTATAGTGATTGTACACACCAACCGAAATCACCTTTTTCGCATGTTCCTGACCGATCACATATTCATCCAGTTTTTCTTTGATCTTATGTGGCGGCGGAACATCCTTCATGGTAAATTCCTGTTTCTTTTCTTCCGTTTTCTTTTTCTTCTTCACTCTCTGTTTCTCTGATACCTGATTCGGAATACTCGACAGATCCATCATGCTGATATTGGGCATGTGGCTCATCAGCTCCCCGTAATTCATATTGCTGTTATTCATGGTATCAAAACTTTTCTGCATACATTCCGTACAAATATGTATATTCTGAGGAAGCGTGATCATCGGTCCTGTCTTGCTCTCCGGTCTCCGACACAGGAAACAGACTTTTTCGTATTCATCTTCCTTCATATTTTCATCAGAAGCCTCCCGCCCCTGCTTTTCTTTTTCCAGTAAATCCTTGTCTTCTGACATCCGTTTATCCCTTTCTCATCCCACATTTTATGAGACACTGTCCCCGAAACCACCTGTCACTCCTATGTACTTCCGGTTACTTACCCTATATTATAAAACAGAATCTTCTTGCCCTCAAGTAAACTTTTTCTAAACACAGCTTTCAGCATACTGTCTCCCCCTATTTTCTTTCTGTTCTCCCCCTCTGAATAAGTTCTATCCCTTCATTCCTTTTATTTCCTGCCATTCCCACCATATTTCAACTTTCTCCCACCGTCAACGCACAGCGGCAGGGGTCCCCGCCAGGGTCCGACAACACTTTGTGGGCGTTTAGAGCAAGCTTTAAGATCCAGTCCTTAGAAGAACTTGACAGTGATCGGCTCTCCGCGAACTGACATTTAGTTCTTCTTAGGACTTAGCTTAAAGTTGCTCTGCCCACGTTGCCGGACTCTGACGGGAACCCCTGCCGCGTCCGTCTATGATACTACTTATTCACTTACTTACCCTGCTGGGGATCCGCCTGCTTCATCTCACTCTTCTTTCCAAGAGTAACCGAAACCGTCTGCTCCTGATACTCCCCGTTCTGTGCCCGGCTGATCACAACATCCACAGTCTCACCAGCCTGATAATACTCCAGTTTTCCAACCAGATCAGAACTTCCGGAAACTGTCATACCGTCAAACTTGACAATGACATCCCCTTTCTGGATACCGGCTGTCTGCGCCGGTCCGCCTTCTTCTACGGAATCCACAAACGCACCCAGCGGAATACCGTAAGTCTGTGCGGAAGTAGAATCCACATTCAGACAGGTCACACCGATATAACCCGCATGCTCCTCATCCGTCTTATATCTTGTCTCACGGTTCATCAGTTCGTCCAGAATCGGCTGTGCCACAGATACCGGAATCGCATAACCCATTCCTTCTACCTCGGTAGCTGCCGCTTTCGCAGAGTTGATACCGATCAGTTCTCCCTGCATGTTCAGCAGTGCGCCACCGCTGTTTCCAGGATTGATCGCTGCATCGGTCTGGATCAGTTTTCCGGTTGTCTTTCCGTCTTCGTCGGTTACTTCACGATCCACCGCACTGATCCATCCGGAAGTTACGGACTGTCCATATCCCAGTGCATTACCAATGGCAACTACCTGTTCCCCGATTTCCAGCTCATCGGAATTGCCGATGCTTACTACTTTAATGGATTTCAGAGTATCTTCACTCATATCCGAAATTTTCACAGCGACTACCGCCAGATCGTTGTCGGAATCCGTTCCCTTGACCTGAGCTTCATACACCGCATCATCATCAAAAGCGACCGTAATAGTATCTGCATCAGCTACTACATGATTATTCGTTGCTACCAGGATTTCACTGTCATTCTGTCCTACAATGATACCGGAACCGGAACTCTCACTCGGGTACTGCTGCACGCCGCCAAAGAAATCCTGTACCGTTTTTACAGACGCATTCGTAATAGATACAACAGACGGCATACAACTTTTTGCCACCTGTGCAACGGTGTATTCTCCCGTTGTGCCTGCGCTTACTTCCTCCGTTGCATCACTTCCGCTTCCTGCTGCACTGTTACTGTCCCCGTCAGCATTCTCCTGCTGCGGCAGTTCCGTGGTCGGAAGCTGATACTCTGTTTTCTGCTCATTTTTAATTTCTTTATGCACGATCATACTGGATCCGATGATGATACCGCCTGCAACTACACCAAAAAGTACCGCCAGACCAAGCGTTACTAATACTTTTTTTCCTGTTCCGCCCGGTTTTCTGTGATCCTGTGGTTGATTCGGATCCTGCTGTGGCTGGTAATACGTATAATTTCCATACTTTCTCTGACCGGTCACCGGACCGTTCTGCGTACTCTGTTCCCGGCTCGTCCAGGAATTTCCGTTCTGATATGCTCCGCCATTCTGCGTATTCTGGCTGTTCTGACCGTTTCCCGCACAGCCCCAGTTGCCATTCTGATAGCCCCCGGTTGCCTGTCCGGAAGAATGGTTACTCTCTGTCTCTTTTGTTGTCTGGTTTCCACCTACCGGCTGTCCCCAGCCTCCGTTATTCGGTTCATTGGCTGTTGTCTCTGTCCGGTTCTGCGCATCTGCGGTTCCACTGACATCTTCCCGGTAATTCTGATTCTCATACGTGTTCTGGCTGGTACGTTCCTCGCCGTCCGTTCCGTTCTGGCGTTTCTGATACTCCGGATTCACCCAGTGATAGGAACCTGCTGCCTGTGGATCTGTCGTCTGTGCATCACTCTGCGGTGCTGCCTGTTCCTGTGGCTGTACCGGTGTCTCAGGCGCAGACTGTTCTACCTGCTCCTGATCAGCTTCTTTTCTTTCTTCTTTTCCAAGCACCGCTTCCCATGGATACCGTGTTTTCACTTCTCCGGTCTCCCCAGCCTGTGTATCTGCGTCCGGTCTCACTTCTTCCGCCGTTTCTGTCACCTCTGCCTGTTCCGGTGTTACATCCTGCTCTGTAGATTCTGTCGTTTCTGCTATTTCCTCTGCTGCAGCTTCCTCATTCTCTTTTCCATCTGTCACTTCAGCAGTCTCCGTTTCCTCAACGACTGTCTGCTGATTTTCTTCCGGTTCCGTTCCCGGCACTTTCCATTCATCACTCATCGTTTTTCTCCCTGTCCTTTATCTGTATTTCTATTCTTTTTCGCGTCTTGTGTATCTGTTTATCATATCCGAAAATTGTGTTGAAATTGTGAACTTTCCCGCTTATTCCCAATATTTCGGATTCATCGTGCAGCGATCGATCACCCAGCGTGGAAGCTTTCGGTATTTTTTCCCCAGAAGATAGCCCAGATACTTCCAGCCGCTTTGCCATACCAGCTGGATCACCAGCCACGGTTTTCCCTGGCGACAGAGCCAGCCCGCCGTCTTTTTCACCAGACGGATCCCCTCTCCTTCCGATCGGATCCCGTCAAAAACTTCCGGGTGATCCGCCTGTGAAACTGCCAGATCAAAGTTCCGGTGAAACTGCTGGATTGCCGAATAATTATGGGAATGTACCACCTTTGCCTCTGCCGCATAAGCCACTCCATATCCCTTCTGGATCAGCCCGCCGGCAAAGATCATATCCTCATTAAAAATCGTTTTCTTCACAAAACCACCCAGCTGCAAATACAGCTCTCGCTTATACATCGCACACACATTGGAACAAAAATACGTCTTGATACCGAGTTCCGGCAGATCCGCCAGCCATTTCGCACGACTTTTCTCCGGATAATTAAACTGTCTCGTATACTGTTCCATCAACCGGCAGTCCTCTCGTGGCAGCTGTCTCGCATACGCTGCGCCGATCTTTTTATCCTGCTCGATCGCCTCCACCAGTGTTTCGATCAGATATCGGTCTTCCGGCAGTGCATCCTGCGTCATAAACAGCAGATAATCTGCCTGACTCATTCGTGCCGCCTGATCTCTTGTCTTCCCATGATCGAATTCCTCTCTGGTCAGATGATGTACTTCCATCGGAATCGTCGTTTTCTCATAAGCCGCTTCCCAGTTTTCCTCTCCTGTATTCATCACGATCAGGCGGTGTACCGGCCAGGTCTGTCCTTCCAGTCCCCGCAGCAGTAGCTTCCACCCTTCCCCCGGACGGTATGCCGGGATGATCACATCTACCGTTTTCTTTTCCATGCTCTGCTCCATTCCTTTTTTATACATGCGAAAAGAACTGCCGTATGACTTACACGACAGTTCTTTATTATTTTATTTTTTCTCTTACTCCGTACCACTTGCACGATAAGCAGCAAGAGATCCGTCTTCCGAATGATCCAGTCGGGACTCGTCTCCGAAACCGCTCTTATCCACGATTCTCTGACTGTATGCTTTCACCTCATCAGAAGGAGTATAGCTGTCTTCCGGATACAGGAACTCATGCAGTTTGATTGCATTCGATTCCAGCGTAACCGGGAGTACCACATCCAGACCACCCATCGCATCTTTTACCCGCTCTCCATACAGATGATCAAACGGGAAACCGGTCTGATCTTCGATGTCATATGACATCATGCTCATTCCCATCTGCAGGATTTCTGCTTTTGTAAAGGATGTATATACCTTTGGAAATACCTTATCCAGAATCTTGCTCAGGGTGGCAATATCCGAGTTCTTTGCTTTCTCTACAATCTTGTAGATTACCTCTCGCTGTCTTGCCGCACGGCGGAAATCATTTCCGGATGTATAACGGATTCGTGCGTAAGATACCGCCTGTACACCGTTCAGATGATGGACACCTGCTTTTTCCTCCAGCGGTGTATAATCCATGCCGGTAACTTTTGAGGTCTCCACACAGTAATTGTTCAGATGGACCACTTCTTCTTCTTTCAGTTCCACATCAATTCCGCCAAGCAGTTCCACGGCTTCCGCAACTGCCTGGAAGTCTACGCTCACAAAATCTGTCACATTCAGATCCAGATTGGTATTCAGCATACTCAGAAACTGTTCCGGACCACCTTTTTTATAGGCGGCGTTCGCTTTATCATACTGACCGTTTCCCTCAGAATCTTCCCCGATCCGCAGGTAGGTATCACGATATACCGACACCAGTTTCACCTTTTTGGTGTCATTGTTGATACTTGCTATGATCATCGTATCACTGCGGGCGCCCGATTTCAGTTCTCCGTCACGACCATCCAGACCGATCAGTCCGATCGTCGTATATCCCTTCATCACGTTATTGTCACTGACACCGGTATTCACACCAATCTTACTGAAATCAAGATCGGTAAAATTCATCTTGCCCAGTTTTGCATAGATAAATACTCCGCCAATCAGAATCAGCAGAATAAAAATCTCTATTCCGAACAGGATTCTTCTGCGTCTTCTTCTCTGTAAGATTCTCTTTTGTTTTTTGGTCAGTGGTTTCTTCTTAGCCATAGACTTCCCCTCCCTCTTTTGTATCCCCTAAGGTTTACTGTGCCAGGGAAGACTCATCATATCCCTGTGTGTCACCGGTTGTATCTGCTGTACTCTCTTCCTGTGTATCCGCAGTATTTTCTGTCGTATCCGCGGATTCTGTATCTGTTTCCCGATAAGCTGCCAGAGATCCGTCTTCCGAGTGTTCCAGTCTGGATTCTTCACCAAATCCACTCTTATCGATAATTTCCTGACTGTATGTCTTCACCTCGTTTGACGGTACATAACTGTCTTCCGGGTACAGGAATTCATGAAGTTTGATTACATTCGACTCCAGGGTGATCGGCAGTACGCAGTCCACACCATCCATCGCCTCTTTCACCGTATCGCCATACAGATGATCAAACGGAAAACCGGTCTGATCTTCAATATCATATGACAGCATATTCATTCCCATCGATAAAATCTCTTTTTCCGTTAATGAGGTATAGATCATAGGGAAAATTTTATCCAGTACCGTATTTAACGTGGCAATACTTGAATTCTTCGCTTTTTCTACAATTCTGTAGATCACTTCCCTCTGTCTTGCCGCACGGCGGAAATCGTTTCCGGATGTTTTTCGGATTCGTGCATAAGCTACTGCCTGTACACCGTTCAGATGATGCACACCCTCGATTTCCTCCAGCGGGGTGTAATCCATCCCTGTCACTTCCGAGGTTTCCACACAATAATTGTTCAGATGAACAACCTCTTCTTTTTTCATCTCCACATCAATTCCACCAAGCAGTTCCACCGTCTCTGCCACTGCCTGAAAATTCACGGTAACAAAATCGGAAATGTTCATATCCAGATTTTTGTTCAGCATGTTGATCATTTTCTTGGCACCGCCGGTACAATACGCCGAATTGGCAAGTCCATAGGAATTATTTTCATCTTCATCTTCTCCCAGACACAGATAGGTATCCCGGTATACCGACACCAGTTTTACTTTCTTGGTGTCGTTATTGATGCTTGCTATGATCATCGTATCACTGTTCCAGTCACTCTTCAGCTTGTCATCCCGGCTGTCGATTCCTACCAGTGCGATCGTGGTATATCCTTTCATGACCTGGTTTTCCGTCACGCTCTCATTCACATCAAGTTCTTCTTCATTGATCGTCTCGTGATTCAGCTTTCCAAGTTTCGCATATACAAACAGTCCGCCCATCAGGACTACCAGAACGATAATTTCCAGTGCGAACATCACTCTGCTTAACGTGCTTCTCCGACGTCTGCGTCGGACTCTTTTCTGTCTGTCCGTCAGGTTTTTCTTCTTCGCCATGTATCTACTCCTTATGATTCCTTTTCGTTTCCTATCTTGCGGACCTTTTGCCTAATACGCATTCTTGTTGATAAAGCCTTTTAAAAATGTCAGCAAAATAATCTTTATATCCAGTCCGATCGACCAGTTTTCGATGTAATACAGGTCGTATTCGATTCGTTTCCGGATCGAGGTATTGCCCCTGTATCCGTTCACCTGTGCCCAGCCGGTAAGTCCCGGACGCACCTGATGTTTCACCATATATCTCGGAATCTCTTCCCTGAATTTTTCCACGAAAAACGGACGCTCCGGTCTTGGTCCCACCAGACTCATATCCCCTTTCAGGATGTTGAACAGCTGTGGCAGTTCATCGATACTCGTCCTTCGCATCAGTTTTCCGATTCCGGTCACTCTTGGATCGTTTTTCACGGTCCATGCCTTCTTTTCACTTTCCTTTGACTGTACTTCCATCGAACGGAACTTGTACATCATAAACGTATGATTGTGAAGTCCCACCCTCTCCTGTTTATAGATCAGCGGTCCCGGAGACGTCAGTTTGATCATGATCACGGCAAACAGCATCACCGGAGAAAACAGGATGATTGCAACCAGCGATCCGAAGATATCCATCAGCCGTTTCACCACCGCGTTGAACGTATTGGTCAGTGGCACATACCGGATATTGATGACCGGAAGTCCCAGTAAATCTTCCGTATACGGTTTTGTCGGAATGATATTGTTATAATCAGGAATAAACTTCGTATGAACTCCTGACTTTTCACACATTGCCACAATTTCCTGCAGCCGGTAATACTCACTCAGTCCCAAAGTGATCGCGATCTCATCCAGACGGTTTTCCGGTAAGATCACCATCAGATTAGCAATTCTTCCAAGTACTTTAATTCCGCGGTACGTAGTTCCCGCTTCCACATTGTCATCGAGGATTCCCCGAATCTGATAACCCCACTGCGGATTTTCCAGGATCCGGTCGATATATCCTTCCGCTGCCTTGCTGTAACCAACCAGTAAGATATGCTTCTGATTCAGTCCTCTCTTGCGGATATCCCGCAACAGATAGCGGATCGCCATACGAACCAGTTCTTCCAGACACATGTTGATAAAATAAAAGTAAAACAACATGTCACGGGAAAAGTTGATCTCTTTGAGCAACACATAGATGCCGCCGATCAACAACAGGAGTCCCACTGTATTCGCTTTTACAATGTTGGAAAATTCCAGCCTGCGTCCCTGTACCCGTTTGGGTGTATACAAATTAAATGCATAATACAGAATCAGATAAACAGGGACAATTCCAAACAGTGCTGTCATATACCACTCAAAAGACAGGCTCCTGACCGCATCGCCGGAAAACGGACCCACGAATTTTAATAACCATGCCGCCAGATAGGAAATGATGATCACAACGGCATCTATCACTACGTGCATACGATTAAAGTACTTCTGATTATCTTTAATCAATATTTTTCACCTTTTAATCGTTTTCGGTATCCCTTTCTGTTTACCATATTACTATAATACGGAACCCCAAAAAGCTCAACCAAACATTTTATGAATTAACTTACACTTTTCTTACATATTATAGTCGGGAAGCATTTTCCTGTCAACAAAACTTACGTTCCCGTATTCCTCCCCTATCCAAATCTCCGGATCACATTGATCCATAATTGCAACTGGATCTTTGCGTAATTTGGCAGATGTTTCCAGGAAAACGGTACTTTTTTTTCTTTCTTGCACAGGGAAAATCCATTCTTGATTCCCGCGGCATATTCCCGTCCGTACTTTTTCGTGGCAAAGAATACCAGTTTCGTGCCAAATCCCAGGATCAGAAACGGCAGGTTTAGAAGAATCTGCAAAAGGGGCATGTTTTTATAAAGCATATAGATATTATTTCTCGAAGAATATCGGATCTTGAATTGATTGTAGCGGGAGCCGGAAGTTCCGCTTCCCACATGGTACACCCCTGCTTTCGGCAGATACCAGTTTTTGTACCCGGCGATCTGCGCCCGGTATCCGAGATCGATGTCTTCGAGATAAGCAAAATGCTCCTCGTCAAATCCGCCGAGTTTCTTTACCAGTTCCGTCCGGTAAATCGCCGCTCCCCCGCAGGAGGCAAATATTTTCCGCTCTTTCAGATAATTTTCTTCCGGTTTTCCTTTTCCCAGAGCAAATGCCCAGCCAAGGCAGTTATAATAATTCCCGGCGTCATCCATCTTTCCCCGGTCATGAAACTGCAGCATCCGCGCTGCCCCGGAAAAAGCGTTCTTTTTTCTTTCAATTCCAAGATACAGCTCTTTCAGAAAATCCGGTTCCGCCTCGGTATCATTGTTTAACAGCACCACATACGGTGTCTGTGTCGCCTCGATTCCGAGATTTACCGCCTTACAGAACCCGGTGTTTTCCGCCAGCGCGATCACCTTCACCCATGGGTATTTTTTTTCGGTCAGTTCTCTGCTTCCATCCACGGAACCATTGTCCACAAAAATCACATCAAAATCGGAAAATGTCTGTCTCTCCAGACTGTCCAGACAACGTTCCACATACTGCATCCCGTTAAAGTTGGGAATCACAACGGTTATCTTTTTCATCGTATCTCCTTCCTTACGCCCGCAGGGAATAATTCCATTTGCTCAGAGTAAGGTTTTTATTGTAATAGGGATCTCCCTGTTTTAGCAGATCGATCCATCGGGTCCGCATAAATTCGATCTCCTGCTGGAATCGGCGCACCTTTTCTTCGCTGTCCTCCGATCCTCTGGATTTGGATTCGTAATGATACAGTTCCACTTTCGGATTGTAAACCACCAGATAGCCGGCTTTCACACAGCGCAAACACAGATCCACATCGTTAAAAGCCACCGCAAGTTTTTCTTCAAATCCACCCAGACTTTCAAATACAGACCGTTTCATCATCATGCATGCCGCTGTCACCGCACTCAAATCCATCTGCAAAGATGCCTTGTGCAGGTAACCGCTTCGCGAACGCGGCATATTTAAAAAGGCATGACCGGCGATCCCGCCGATTCCGATGATCGTTCCCGCATGCTGGATCGTATCGTCCGGGTAATACAATTTTGCTCCCACGATCCCCACTTCTTTTCGCTGGCAGTTTCCCAGCAGTTCTTCCATCCAATGCGGATTGATCACTTCCACATCATTATTTAAAAACAGCAGATACTCTCCGGAGGACGATTTTTCTCCGAAATTATTGATCGCCGAATAGTTAAATCCGGATTCCCAGGTCACGATCTTTACGTTGTCCCGCTGCTTCAGTTCTTCATAGTATTCCCAGGTTTCTTTCTCCTGGCTGTTATTCTCTATGATGATCACTTCATAATTGGCATATGCAGTCTTAGAAAATACGGAGTCCAGACACTGTTTCAACGTATCTTTCTGATCTTTGTTCGGAATCAGGATGGACACCAGCGGATTTCCCTGTACCGGATATTCCACCTGATAGAAACCAAGGTCTTTCGTATGGCTCACGGTTCCCTCCACACCCTGTCGTTTCAGATGCGCTTCGATGGCACGTTTTCCCGCGTCAAACGCATACATCTTGCTTGCCGGATTGTCCGCCGTAGATGCCTGATGCGTCCGCCAGTGATACAGCACTTCCGGGATGTGGCAGATGTGTTTCGCCGCCTCCGTACACCGGAAGATGAAATCATAATCCTGCGCACCGTCATACTCTCTGCGGAACCCGCCAACCTGACGGATCAGATTCGTTCTCACCACAAAGAAATGTGTAATATAATTATTGGATCTTAACAGATCGATATTAAAATCCGGTTTGAAATGCGGCTGAAAATGTTCGCTCAGATCCGTTGTCACCTTATCCTCATCCGAATAAAAAACATCCGGCTCTTCTGAACTTTGATTCAACGCCTCCACGATCCGGTAGAGTGCCTGCGGTGCCAGCAGATCGTCATGATCGAGCAGCCCGGTAAATTCCCCGACTGCCATCTCCATCGCGGCATTCGTATTTTCCGCGATTCCGAGATTTTCTTTCAGATCTTCCACTTTTACTCTGACATCTTTCCCGGTGTACTCCCGGAGCACTTCCGCCATCGCTGTGTCTTCCGGACTTGCATTGGCGATACACAGTTCCCAGTTTGTGTAGGTCTGCGCCTCCAGAGATTTGATCATTTCCCGCAGGAATTTTTCAGGCGTTTTATATGCCGGAACAACCACACTGATCAGCGGCTGTTTTTTCCACTGTTTCTTTCTCTGTGCTTCCAGTTCTTTTTCCGTTGGTTTATGGCTTTCAAACCATGGTCCGTAAGGCACTTCTTCCGGTTCCATCCGCTCGCACAGGCGCACCCAGAACTCCTTCGGTCCGTAATGTTTCAGATAACGAAACCCCTTTTTGATCGTATACGGTTTTATCTTTTTCAGATAACGCATCCAGTTTCCTGAACTCATCGATACTCCTTTCTGTTGCCGTTTATCTGCCTTTTATCTTCCTTCTATCGTCTCATACTCCGGAAATTCCTTCAGTGCTTTTACCACTTCCGCCGCTTCTTCCAGAGACAGGCTGTAATACATCGGCAGACGGCACAGCCGTTCGCTCTCTTTTGTCGTGTAGACATCCTCGCCGTGGAATCTTCCAAATTTCTTTCCTGCAGTTGCCGTGTGAAGCGGTACATAATGAAAGACGCTCAGGATCCCGCGCTGTTTCAAATATGCCAGAAGTTTTGTCCGCACCTTCAGATCTTTTACTTTAATGTAATACATATGGGCATTGTGTGTTGCATATTCCGGGATATACGGGCGTTCCAGCACTCCTCTGTCTTCCAGTTCTTTCAGTTCTTCGTGATAGAAGTTCCAGATAGACAGTCTCTTGTCATTGATCTTATCTGCCACTTCCAGCTGCGCCCACAGATAGGCGGCATTCATATCGCTTGGCAGGTAAGAAGAACCATAGCCCACCCAGGTATATTTGTCGATCTGTCCACGGAAATACTGGCTGCGGTTCGTTCCCTTTTCCCGTAAAATTTCCGCCGGTTCCAGATATTTGTCATCCTGAAAGAGAATCGCACCACCCTCTCCCATGGAATAATTCTTGGTCTCATGGAAACTGTAGCATCCGAAATCACCGATCGTTCCCAGTGCTTTTCCCTTATAAAAAGCATTCACTCCCTGCGCGGCATCTTCCACCACTTTCAGATTGTATTTTTTCGCGATTGCCATGATCTCATCCATCGCACAGCTGACACCGGCATAATGCACCGGCACGATTGCTTTCGTCTTCTCTGTGATCGCTTCCTCGATTTTTGTCTCATCGATATTCATCGTATCCGGGCGGATATCCACAAACACACAGGTAGCGCCCCGCAAAACGAAAGCATCCGCGGTGGATACAAACGTATACGACGGCATGATCACTTCATCTCCTGGCTGGATATCCGCCAGAAATGCCGCCATCTCCAGTGCATGCGTACAGGAAGTTGTCAGCAATACGTTTTTCGTCTGAAACCTTTCCTTCATCCACTCGGAACATTTCTTTGTAAACGGACCGTCTCCGCAGATCATACCGTTTTTTTCTACGGCTTCTTTAATATACTCTGTTTCTTTTCCCACAAACGGTGGGCGGTTAAAACTGATTTTCACTCTTCTCACTCCTGTTTATTGTTTTTCTTTGATACCGGATTGTTCCGTACTTCTGCCTCTGGTATCTCACATCGTATAAATCAAAATTCCTGCTATGATCAGCAGATTTCCGACAAGTTTTCCTTTTGTGATCTTCTCGTTCAGAATCAATCTTGAAAAGATCAGTACAAATACATACGCCGCAGTATCGATCACCGGACCGAAACGCATATCCACTTTCGTATAACACCAGGTGTTCAGAAGCAATACGCCGAAAAAGATCCCGTACGCCACGATCACCCGCCAGTTCAGATATTCCAGCAGCGGATTGCTGTATTTTTTATTGGCACTCTGTTTTAAGAGTACCTGGGAGATGGCAGTAAAAAATGTGCCTGCCAGCATCAGTAACATAAACATTCTATTCATAGCGCTGCACCACCCATACGCCGGCGAGTACTACCAGGATTCCGATAATATTCTGCGCCGACAGATTTTCATGAAAGATCACCACTGCCCAGATCTGCGACCATAACAGGTACACACTCTTGTTTGCATACGCTGTGGACAGGGAGAACTTCTTTATCACCTGCTGCCATGCAATGGCATAGATCCCGCAGTTTCCGATCATCAGTGCCAGAAACACATAAAGCCAGATACTTCCCAGCCCGTGCTTATTATACTGAACGGACGCCATCTTGGAAAATACACTGGTCAGCGAAAACAGCAGAATATTCAGGTGAAGCTGTATGTAATTCTTTACTTTTTCCATCGTTTTTTCCTTTTGTTCTTTTTGTATATCCTCTTTACAGACGATACCATATCATCTTATTATACCATTCTTATACTTTCGCTTCAAGAATACTTTTCTTACGATCAAAAAAGTGCCGAAAACAGGCACTTTTTCTTATTTTTCCATATGTTGTTTCTCCCTCTGTCTGACTTTCCGTAACAGCCAGATCCAGAGTGCGACGATCTCGATCAGATAACTCACCGCCAGGGAAATACTTCCTCCCTGCATTCCAAACTGGCGGATCAGCGGATAGGCGCCGAAATAGCTGACCGGAAGTATGATCACATTGCAGATCACCAGTCCTTTGATCTCTCTTACTACCGTAAGCAGCGCACATAAAAACCACACGATGGCGGTCAGAATCGTACAGCCGATGAGAGGAAGCAACAGATCTTCATGCGCTGCCACCTCATCCCCGTACAGAAGTTCCAGCCCCCAGTGTCCGAGGATCTTTCCGCCACCAAGGGCGACAACGCTGATCAGTGCGATCGCTGCCATGCATTTGCGAAAAGTTTTCCAGAAATCCCGGATATTTCCACTGCTGTACTGTTCGGCAAACAGCGTGATAAACGGGTTAAATACATAAGACGCTCCCATCTGGACGATCATCGTCGGTGCGGAAACCGATCCGTAGATACCGAGTGCCGCACCTCCCAGAAGTTTTTCCATCACCAGACGCGGGATCGTCGGAATAACGGATGCCATGGTCTGGTAACATAACAGCGGAAAACATTCCGCCATCAACGTTATATTTTTTTTCTCTTTCAGATGAATCTTTATGGTATCCAGCTTCTTTGCCCGTGGAATATCATAGAAAAAGATCACCAGCCAGGAGACCAGCGCCATGGCAAGAATAGCTGCCAGCAGACTCTGCGTCACTGCCAGTACCACCACAAATCCCGCAAAAGAAAGAAGTCCTTTCACCAGCCAGGATTTTCCGATCCAGTCCATCCGCCATTTTTTCTGACAGATTCCGGCATAGACATCGTAGAACGCCTCCGCCATCTTAAACAGGCAGTAGGCAACGATACACAGACTCGATCCGTAGCTGTATCCGGCGATCAGTGCATAACCCCCACACGCCAGGAACGAGAGGATACAGATGATCAGACGGCTGCTCACATAGATACCGGAAGTGTATTTTTCTTTCATGTCCGATACCTGATAATTGCGGATCCCCTGCATGGCGATGCTGTAAAATACGTTATTGACCGACATGGCAAGGGTCAGGACTCCCGCCGTTTCCACACCGGAGAGCCGGACTACCAGTACACTGATCAGCCACTGCGTGATCAGATATACCATACTTCCCGCCGAGTTCCAGATAATGCTCTTTTGTATTGATACTTTTTTTTCTTCCATATTTTTTCCTTTTTGTTCAGCCTATCAGTTTCGCCAGAAGTTTCAGTCCGTGCACCCGGAGTGCACACACACAGATCCACGGTCCGATCTTTTGTACCGCCGGAAGTTGGTGAAAATATCCCACTTTTATATAAGGATTTTTATAGCATTTCGGGAAACAGTTCTCCATAATCTCCTGTACTTCCCGGCACATTCCGTCTTTCACCTCTTTGCGGCATCCTCTTCCCGTGTCAAACAACAGGCTTGTCATGATCCGGCAGATAAAAAATTCCAGTTTTAACGGATCCATCGGATGCTCTTTATCTGTACAAAATGTGATGGCATCCCGCAGCTCTCCGAAAGGCAGCTGCCGCATCTCCAGTTTCCGGTTTTTGATCGTCGAGGTTGTCGACTGGGGATTCGCACGGTAATAATATTCTCCGTCCCCGATGGTCTGAATGTTTGCGGCAACGGCTTCCAGTTTTAAGATCAGCGGAATATCTTCGCAGATCACGCCTTCCCGGAAGCGGATCTTCCAGGTGTCAAACAGTTGTCTTCGAACCAGACGGTTACAGCAAAGATACGACGGGATCCGGATCCCGTTTTCCTGATAATTGATCTCATACTTCTGAATGATCTCGCCCTGCTCCGTCACCTTGGTATAATTGCACATCACCATGTCCGACTTCTGTTCTATGGCGGTGTCATACATTTTCTTCAGAAAATCTTTTCCTATGTAATCGTCGCTGTCCACAAACGCCACGAACTCTCCGGACGCCATCGCCAGTGCATGGTTTCGCGCCGCTGACTGCCCCTGGTTTTCCTGATAGATCGCATGGATCGTATCCGGATAGTTTTTTTCATATTCCCTCAGTATCTCCGCTGAGTGATCTTTGCTTCCGTCATCTACCGCAAGGATTTCAATATTCTCAAGTGTCTGCTGTAAGATCGAATCCAGGCATGTGCGAAGATAGCTTTCCGCGTTATAGACCGGAACGATCACCGATACTCTGATAGGTGCTTTCTTTTCATTTTCCAAATGTCATTACCTCTTCTCCCGGAAACTGGATCTCTACAGGCATATGGTTTACCCTGTCTTTTTCATCCGGAAGTTTCATATAATCTCCGTAACATCTGGTAAGAATGGCATCGTATCCGCCTGGAATCTTCACGGTGATATCCTCAAACGGCACATCCACCAGCTGTTCGATCTCTTTTTTCTCAATGATCCATTTTTTTGCATCTGCGGCAAAGGTTGTCATCCGGGAACTTCCCTTCTTCGGTTTCTGCATAAATGCCTGGTTGCACTTTTTCCAGACCGTCTTTGCAGATATCCCGCAAAGATGCATCCCCCCGTGCAGAATATGCCAGATGGAGCGCATCACAAAATCTTTTGCCGGTCCGTACTGACCGATCTGCGGCTCTTTAACCTTATAGATACTCAGGATCATCCCCCAGCGCACCGCCCGGTTCAGCTGTTTTTCCATCTCTGCCTCATCATCCGAGATCTCATCATAAGGAAAGATATCAATATAGAATCCGGTAACGCTTCCCGCCTTTTGCAGACTGTTTTCCACAAAACGGGTGTGATTCATACGCAGCTTTGCAAAATACAGATGATACTCCGGATCCGTATCGACAGTCTGAAGAAAATACTCTTCCCCGCATTCTTTCTGTGCGATCTGAAGGAATTTTTCATAATCTTCTCTCGGCATTCCCACATCAATATCATCGTCCCAGGGAATAAATCCCTTATGCCGCACCGTTCCGAGCAGCGTTCCGAACGCCACGAAATAGCGCAGATGATATTTTTCACAGATTTCGATATATTTGCATAAAATCTGTTTTTCCACATCCTTGATTCGATTCAATATTTCCGTATTGTATTCTCTGTACTGCAAAACTGTTCCTCCCCGCCTTTTGCGTGCTTTGATCTTGCACCATTATATCTGTTGTAAAATCCCTTGTCAAGGTGAGCCGTTTCCCCGGAAAACCTTGAAATAAGGAATTGAAAATGATATGATGAAGCACAGAAAACAACCCTTTAAGAAAGGAAACACAAGATACTATGAGTTTATATTCTGTTGTTGTTCCGGTGTATAATTCGGAACATACCTTAACGGAACTTTATACACGTCTCGAGAAAGTCTTCCGCGAAACCGTGCAGGAACCGTTTGAACTGATCCTTGTGGATGACGGTTCCAAAGACCGTTCCTACCAGATCATGGAGGAACTGCGGCAGAAGGATTCCCGCGTAAAGATCATCCAGATGGCGAGAAACTTCGGACAGCATCCGGCTCTCCTGTGTGGATTTTCCCATGCGGAGGGCGATTTCATCATCACCATGGATGACGATCTTCAGCATCCGCCGGAAGAGATCCCGAAACTGATCAACACCATCAAAGAACGGGACGATGTGGATGTCATCATCGCAAGTTACGAGGGAAGAAAGCACGGACCGATCCGCCGGCTCGGAACCAAAGTCTCTGTCTGGGCTACCTCCAAGATGCTCGGAAAAGACCCTGATCTGCAGATCACCAGTTTCCGTCTGATCCGCCGGTTCCTCGTGGAAGCCATGTTGCAGACAAACACCTATCTTCCACAGATCGGCAACCTTCTGGTGTTAAGTTCCAACCGGATCATCAATGTACCGGTGCATCATGATGCGAGAGCCTACGGAAAAAGCGGTTATTCTTTCCGCCGCCTGGTCAAAGATCTGCTCTACGATATCACTTCCCACTCAGCCCTCCCGCTGCTTCTGGTTCGTGATTTCGGTATCTGCAGTTTTCTGGTCAGTGTGGGACTCGGAATTTTCTTCCTGATCCGGTATTTCCTCTACGGTGTCTCCGTGGAAGGCTGGACTTCCCTGATGCTCGTACTGCTGGCATTCTTCGGTATCACTCTGCTTTCCATCGGAATCATGGGGATTTATCTGATGAATATTCTGAACGAATCCAAGAAAATGCCGCATTATGTCATCCGAAGAAAAGATGTCTGACAGGAGGATTGTATGAAACAGGAAATTGGTGGATATCTAGAACTGGAAGTTTTCCACGGGAAAGAATATTATCCTGATCTTGTAAAAGTGAATCTTGGCCGTACAGCCCTCTGCTGGCTGCTGGAATCCCGTAAGATTGAGACACTCTATCTTCCGTTTTTCCTCTGTGACTCCGTGATCGATGCCTGTGAAAGACAGGGAACCCATGTGATCTTCTATTCGCTGGATAAAGATCTTGCACCGGTTCTCCCCCCTGACCTTTCCCTGCATACCGGGGAGTACCTCTATCTGGTCAATTATTACGGACAGCTGACGGATGAAAAGATTCTGTATTATAAAAAGCACTATAAAAATATCATCGTGGATCACACCCACGCTTTTTACCAGCGTCCGCTTCCCGGTGTGGATACTCTGTATTCCTGCCGGAAATTTTTCGGGCTGAGTGACGGCGCCTATCTTTCCACAGATGCCACGCTCACTGCCGAAAAGGAGCAGGACGTCTCCGCAAAACGTATGGGACATATTCTCGGCCGCTTCGAAAAAGATGCCGGAACGTATTATCAGAAAATGTTAGACAACGCAGCGACCTATCACCAGATGGAGATCCGCACAATGTCCCGCCTGACGCAGAACCTGTTAAAAGCGATCGACTACGAACAGATCCGTCAGAAACGAAATGAAAATTACGCTTTTCTGAAAGAACTGCTCCCCTCCGAGTCACCGTTTACCCGCGTGATACCGGACGGACCTTTCGCCTATCCGTATTATCATAAAAACGGGATTGCGCTGCGAAAAGCCCTGGCGAAAGAAAAAATCTTTGTTCCAACCAACTGGTCCAACGTGATCCGGGACTGTGCGCCCGACTCTTACGAATATCAGTGGGCGGCAGATATTCTCCCGCTCCCCTGTGACCAGCGTTACGGAAAAGAAGAGATGCAGCGGATCGCCGATGTGATCCATGCACTGGAACCTTAGAAGAAAGGATTATTATGAACAAACGCTTACTGATTCTTGGAACCCTCGGGGAATTTGAACAGCTGGTGCAGAAAGCCAGAGCCCGGGGTATCTATACCATCGTCTGCGACGGCTACCCGGACGGTCCGGCACGTGCCTTTGCCGACGAATCTTATGTGATCCCGGTCACCGATACGGACCGGATCGCCGCTCTCTGCAAAGAAAAACAGGTGGATGGCATCCTCACCTCGTTTTCCGATCTTCTGCTGGAATGTATGGTGAAGATTTCCGCGAAAGCCGGTCTTCCCTGCTATCTGAACCCGGAACAGCTTCCCTGGTATCGCGACAAATCCGCCACCCGGGGACTGCTCGAAGAACTCGGTCTTCCCTCTCCCGGTTTTGCGAAGATCCCAACCACTGGATTTGCTCCGGAGCTGATCTCTCACCTGCATTTTCCGCTGGTGACAAAACCACTGGATAAATACGGATCCCGCGGCATCTATGTGGTACACAACCTCGAAGAACTGAAACAGGCGATCACAGAAACCGCTTCCTTTACCGATCTTCCGGAGATTCTTGTGGAAGAGTACAACGACGGGTACGAATTCAATATGATGACCTGGGTACATAAAGGAAACGTCCATGTGATCAGCATCGCAGACCGCGAAAAAACCGACATCGGACCGGGTGAGATCCCGATCAGCACCAGAAATGTCTATCCATCCTGCCTCTACGAGCAGGTGGTTTCTCCGGCAGCCGATCTTTTACAGCGCTACGCCGACCGAACCGGTCAGAAAGAAGGCGCTTTATCCATGCAGTTTTTCTGGAAACCAGAAAGCGGTATCCAGGTCTGTGAGATTGCCGCCCGTTTCTTCGGATACGAACATGAACTCACCGATATGGTATACGGCTTCTCCATCGAAGATCTGCTGTTAAATTATCTGTATGATGTTCCTGCGCTGGAACAGATGCTGGCTCAGCACGATCCACGAAAGCCGGTCTGCCACGGCGCAGTCCTGTATTTTCAGGGGCGTCTGTTACCGATTCGTGATCTTTCCGTTCCGCAGAAACTGGCATCTCATCCGGCAGTGAAAAAGCCATGGATTTTTTATCATGAAGGAGAATCTGTCATCGCCCACGGACCGAATCCTTATGTGGCGCTGTACTATATCTCCTGTCCGTCCAGGAAAGAACTGGATCAGGTGACAGAGGAATTTTTTACCACCATGATCATACCGGATGACGATGGAAATGAAGTTCTTTATCGCAACCAGATGCCGGTATATCCGGCGGATACGGATCTTTCCGGGTCCGGGGAGGGCTTATGATCGCTATTGTTGCCATTCCCCTGCTGCTATGGTGCATCTGCCTTGTACTGGGAATTACGTTTCGAAACCTTTCCGGGAAGTCCTCGGATCGTCACCTGTTCGTCACGGGACTCATTGTTTTCTTTGCGTCCTTTTATCTGTTTGCCACTCCGTTTATGCTGTTGGGATGGAATATCCGGTATCTGCTCCTTTCACTGACCGTTTTCTACGGCATCTGCTTTTGTTTTGCTGTTCCGGTCACTCTGAAGTATCTCAGAAAAAACAAAAAACGGATTACCGGACAGTTACGGACCTTCACAGCTGACCGGTATCATCTTCTACTGTTTCTGCTCTTCCTTGTAATGATTGTCTGGCAGATCAGTTACGTTGTTTTGTTCCAGCATACGGATATTGATGACAGCTATTATCTGGCACAGGCAAATACCTTTGCTTTCACCGGCTCCGTCGGAACCGTGGAACCATCTTCCGGTCTTGCCGGTTTTTCTGCTTCCAATCAGTACGCACTGGTGAGTTTTGAGATCCTTTATGCACTGATCCACAACGTTTTCGGTGTAAATATCGCCTTTCTGGCTCATACGGTCTGGCCGGTCTTTGCCATCGTATGCCACTATGCGGTCATCCGCGCAATCGCCCGAAAAGTCAGCCGTTCGCTCCACCTGGAGTTCTGCCTTCTTTACAGCATCATCAACCTGTATGGCGGATCTACGATCTATGGAAGCGGATCGTTCCTGTTACAGCGGATCTGGCAGGGAAAATCATTTTTCGTAGCCATCTTCCTTCCGATTATGATTCTGGCATTCCTGGAACTTTCCGAAAAGATATCATTTCGTGAGGTTGTGTTCCTCTGGCTGATCCTCTTAGCCGGTTTTGGCACAACAACAGTTGCCGTATATCTCTACCCGATCCTGTATTTCTGCCTCTGGGCGGGAAAAAGTATTTCGGAACGGAAGTTTCGTTCTTCCGCCATGCTTTGCCTACCCGTTCTGGGCGTTCTCCCATGGGTACTGACGAAACTGGTGCTGATCTACACCGGAAGTGCGGATACCGTTTCGGTACAGGAGCAGGTGACCGAGGGCGTGGATACCCTCTCTTATTTTGATCAGCTGTTTACACGTTTTCTGAACAGCCGGGGGATCTTTCTGATCGGCTTTATAGCCGCTCTGCTCATTGTCCTGCTTTTTTCCATGAAACGGATCCGACAGGTCATTGTCTATCCGACACTGATCCTGTTTCTTACCTTTGCCAATCCCGCTGCCATCACTCCCGTTGCGCAGCTGGTCACCGGAACAGCGGTATACTGGAGAATCTTCTGGTTACTTCACATTCCCCTGACTATGGTGATCGCGATGATCCTCCTGGCAGAAAAATGTGTCAGTAACCGGGAACGGGTCCTTGCCGTATCGGTTGCCGCCACGCTTATTTTCTCCTGTGGCAGTTCTGTTTTTGAAAACGGAACCTGGGAGCTTCGTGAAAATCCATACAAGCTGGATTCCCGGAGCGTACAGATTGCCGATGCCATCCATGCGGATGTCGGCACAGATTCTTCCAAAACATTATTTCTTCCGGAAGAAATTTCCTATGGAATCCGGGAATACTGCGGCGATATCGCCACATTCATCAACCGCTATTCCAGCGGTACGTTTGAAGTAAACAAAAAAGCCGCGGAGTACAGCAGCCTGCAGACACAGCTCTATACGCCACTGTACGAGGACTGTCACTGGGATGCAGCACAGATTGAACAGCAGATGCAATCGTCCGGTATCGACTATCTTGTCTTATATACCCGAACACTTCCGGAGAACACACTGCCGGAAAGCTTTACCTGTATCTGGCAGAATGATGAATTTTCACTGTTTCGGTGCAGTCAGTCCCAGGACTGATTTTTGCTTCAACCAATAGCAAAAAACGGAGGTTACAGAACCAAAAATAATGTTCTGTAACCTCCGTTTTTCAGTAGTTACTTCGAGCGTACATCAGTAAGCAGCCCGATATACCAGAAAGTATGTCAACAATGCGGAGAGCACGGCTATCGCCTGTCCGCCTCTACTGATCCACATTTTGATCTTTTCTTTTCCTGTCAGCTTCTCCAGCCAGTTCTCATAGCCAAGTGTCACAAAATACAAAAACGGAAATACCATCGGCATCATATACCGCCCCTGTGCCTGAAAATCACTGGCATACGCATAATATACCAGCAGACCGGCAGGTATCACCATCGCGACCGCCATACAGATATGCATCCAGTTTCGCACATTCCATTTTTTATTTTTTCTCCAAACCTCTGTGACCGTCACTCCGTCCCCATCGGCTTTTTTCTCTTTTCTGATAAATTCGGTTGCCACATCAAAGTCCCAGCGCAGTTTCCAGAGGTTTCCGAGGATTCCCACAGTAAACACAAGCAGATACAGTTTACTCCACAGATACGGCATGAAGATATCCAGATGCCCGAACGTTCCGACAAAACTTACCAGTACCGTAACCAGCCAGTTGTGCTGCCAGCTTCCCGGCACCCAGAGCATCATATCCAGAACACTCATGTCCATATTGACCGGAAGCACCCGGTTCGAAGGTTTTAACTCATCGATCGCGTATTTTTCCGCATAGATCGAGGAAGTTTTCATTCCCAGAAAATCTCCGTCATACAGGATCCCGCTGCGAATAAACCACCATCCTGCCACCAGAAAGACGATTCCCAGCATCAGACAGCCTTTCTTCATCATCTGTTTCCAGTCCCATTTCTGTTCCTGGCATTTCATCATACAGCCGACAAAAAATACCGCACTCATCAGCAGATATCCATAGGCATTGTAATACGACAGCATGCACAGTCCCATCGCAATTCCCATTTGGATACAGACCGAAAGACTCCATCCTTCCTTACACGCCCTGCACCAGCCGTACAGGATCCAAGCTGTGGTAAACAGTGCCAGCCCATCCGTATTGATATACGAGAACAGAAAGCACGTGCCCGGAAGAAAACATACCAGAACCGCAAAAAATCTTCCCGCTTCTTTCCGCCGAAACATCAGTTCCCCGATTTTCCAGGTAAACCATGCCATTCCGCCTCCCAAAAGAACATTCACCATACGCGCAGCGATCACAGTTGCCCGGAAACTTGCTGTAAACAGCTGTACGATTTTTACCAGGACTGCCCCCGCCATGTACGGAAGGATCGGGTTAAACGCATAGGAGATGCCCCAGTTGGCATTGCGGATTTCCGGATCTCTGCCGTCCGGCAGACTTCCGTGCTTTGCAATAAACTCCACGATCTGGTAACGCATACTCTCATCCGGTGATGCATCAAACGGTGCCGCCAGCGCCCAGGCAAGGCAAAACACAAAAACCGCAAACACAAAGATCCATACCGCATATTCTTTTTTTCCTACATTTCCTGCTTTTTTCATTCATTCACCCTTTATGCCTGAAAATAACCAGTTTACTTGTCACATAATTCAGCACGATCACAAGCACATTTGCCACACACTTGATCAGCACATCATTCCATCCACACAGATCCACAAAGACAAACATGCACACCCAGTCCAGTACCCCGGTAGCCAGCCGGCAGGAGAAGAAAGAAACGATCTCTTTCCCCACTTCTTTTCCTGTCCGCGCCTCACTGTGAAAAACCCATTTCCGGTTGGTCAGATAGGCAAACAGTACCGATGCGATCCATGCCAGAACCGTACTGACCATCACCGAACCTCCCACCGGATGGGCAAAGAACCAGTAGGTTCCAATATTGACAATCGTTGTCAGGACACCGAAGACACCATAGGGAAGAATGTCTCTGTATTTGTCCCATAAATTTTTTATATTCATTTTTCCACCTGTTTTGTTTTTTCAAAAAAGCAGGTAACTGTTCAGTACCTTCACAGTTACCTGCCAAAATGCATTTAAAATCACCTTCGGTGATGGCATTTTGGCTTGTATGTCTCGGGATTTTGGCATATTCATGCCAAAACACCTCGCGGGATACTACCTGCTGAATAGTTACAAAAGCAGGTACATTTCCACCATGCACCCGCTTTTCTTTTGCTCCTTATAACCGTTTCAGTGAGAAATCCTGGCTGTCCAGGGTCAGGTTCGGATTGTAGAACGGATCGCCGTTCTTTAAAATCTCCGGCCAGCGTTTCTCGAAAGTGGCGATCTCCTGATTGAATCTTGCCACTTTTTCCGGTGTATCTTCAAGTCCTCTGGATTTGGATTCGTAATGGTACAGTTCCGCATATGGATTATACACGATCAGATATCCTGCCTGTCGAAGTTTCATACAGAAATCAATATCGTTAAATGCCACCTGCAGTTCTTCGCTCAAACCACCGACTTCCTCAAACGCTTTCCGTTTTACCATCATACACGCCGCCGTTACCGCACTGTAATCCTGTGCACAGATGATCCGGTGACAGTATCCGGTAAATCCACGCTTCTGCTGTACAAAACAGTGTCCGGCGATTCCACCGAAACCGATGACCACACCGGCGTGCTGAATCGTATCATCTTCATAATACAGCCGCGCACCCACAGCACCCACATCTTCTCTGGTACAGTAGCCAAGCAGCTCCTCCAGACAGTCCTCATTGATAATTTCCGTATCGTTATTTAACAGCAGGAAATACTCTCCTTTTGCATACTGCACACCGAAATTGTTGATCGCAGAGTAGTTAAAGTGCCCTTTATAATACACCACATGTACTTTCGAATTGACTGCCTCAAGCTGCTGGTAATACGCAAAGGTTTCTTTCTCTTCACTGTTGTTCTCTACGATAATATACTCGTAGTTTTTATACGTGGACTTCTCCTCGATCGAATCGATACACCGTTTCAGATCATCGATATGATCTTTGTTCGGGATAATGATGGAAATCAGCGGATCATAATCCCGCAGGAATTTTGTCCGGTAGAGTCCCAGGAACTCTCCCTTGCTCACTTCCACTTTCACACCGATCCGGTCGTAGTGCGCCTGCACCGCCCGCTGTCCCGCATCAAACGCATACAGCTTGCTCTCCGGATTCTCTGATGTGGAATCTTCATGGCAGCGCCAGTGATACAGGATCTTCGGAATATGATGGATCTTTTCCTCTCCCGCATGTTCCACACAGCGGAAGATAAAGTCATAATCCTGCGCTCCGTCGAATTCTCTGCGTAACATTCCAACCTCGTCGATCAGTGTTTTCTTTGCCACAAACAGATGGCAGATATAATTGACCGTACACAGCAGATCTACGTTATAATCCGGTTTGAAATGCGGCTGGAAGAACTTGTGTCCATCCATCGTCATCTTATCTTCATCCGAATACAGCACCTCTGTCTCCGGTTTCTCATTCAGTGCTTTCACACACTCATACAGCGCATGTGCCGTCAGTTCGTCGTCGTGATCGGCAAATACCACAAACTCACCCGTTGCCGCCTCGATCGCAGCATTCGTATTTTCTGAGATCTGTAACTGTTCCTGATGATCGATGACTCTGATTCTGCCCTCTTCCTTCTGTAACTGTTTTAACAGTTCCCGGATCGGAGAATCTGCACCGCTTCCGTCAGACAGGCAGAGTTCCCATTTGCCGTAGGTCTGCGCCTGCAGGGATTCCACTAGTGCACGGAGATATTTTTCCGGTGTTTTATAGAGCGGTACAACCACACTGAAGGTCGGTTCCCAGGAAAAATGTTCCTGCCGCTGGCGTTCGAGTTCTGCTTTGCTCGGCAGATGTTTCGGAAGCCATTTCTGATAGATCACAGCGGCTTTGTTTTTATTTTTCACTTTTCCGACCACTTTTTCCGCAAGTGCCACCGGTCCGTGCAGTTTCAGATAGCGGCTGCCCTTTTTGCAGTATTCATTCATCTTTTCCGCGGCAAGCTGTACCGGCTGCAGATGGATCTGTCTTCTCACCCGTACCGAACCCGCCTCAAAAACAATATAAAATTCTTTCAGCTGCTGGTAATGCAGTTCAAAAAAGAACCCGCATTTTTCTTCTACCTCTGCCTCCGGATACTGATTCTGCACATCGACACGTTTCAGATGCTGGATTTCACATGGAATTCTGTTTCCACGGGAATTCTCCAGGTATACTTTCAACGGTTCCGTATAAGCTGCCCATCCACGCACCCGGCAGATACCGAGTTTCCGGTCAACTTCAGAACTCTCAATAAAATACTGCGGCATGCCCTGTCTTCGGATCAGCTGTTTTACCGGAATCGAAAACCAGACATCTTTTTTTCCACCCTGTACCGCATAAACCACCAGCTTCTTATACTGTTCCAGCTTTTCCGGAAACTGAATTTCCATCTGGATGCGGACTGCATCCACCAGATCCAGATCCTGAAAACGCTCCAGGGCACTGATGCGCTCCTGCTGCTTCAGATTTACCTCCAGCGGTTTCCCGTCCAGCTCCGCTGCTGCGGTATGTTCCTTTGGCCAGGTACCCTGCAGATGATAGATTCTATCATCTGCAAGGTCAAATCTTTCCTTTTCTACTACGAATACTTCTCGCTGCATAGTAATTCCTCTCTTGCATCTTTTCCTGTATTCTGAGTTACATACTGACGCATCGCTTTTTCATGAGCCTTTTCGCCCATCTGCACTCTGGCTGTTTTCACTTCGATCAATGTGGTGAGTGCTTTTTTCCACTCTTCTTTGTCGCTACAAAGCCAGCCATCCACACCGTTTTCGATCACGCCTTCCATCTCCCGGTTTCTGCTCATCACAGACGGCACTTTCACCAGTGCGGCTTCCATCCATTTATTCTCGGATTTGCTGCAATGGAAGATACTGTCCTCCAGAGGCATCAGGTTGATATCGATACCTGCCATGACAGCCGGTAACTGTTTCCAGTCCATAAACGGAAGTTTTTCCACTTTATTTCCGAATTTTTCCATTTTTCTGTCTGAAAGCACACCGACCAGCTTCAGGCGTACTTCCGGATGTTCTTTCATCACTTCCAGAAGTGCCTCTTCCGCCACCTCAAAATCCTGATCGTGGGTCTTCGATCCACTGAAGTAACCGATGGAAATATGTTCGGTGTCTTTTTCCACCTGCTCCATTGCATCATGGGACAGGATCTGCATCTCCATGCTTGCACAATTTCGGTTGATCACCACCGGTTTTCCCGAAAATTCGCTCCGGATCTCTCCCGCCAGTGTATGGGTGGAGGTAAAGTAGCCGTCACACAATTCCATACAGGAATGGATCTGCTCTGTTGTCTTTTTAAAATCTTTATACTCACTTCCGGTCAGGAAATGCAGATAAGAGATTTTTTCGTAATCAAAGATCAGATCGTCAATGTCATAATATACTTTTAATCCAACTTTTTTCGCCTGTTCCACTACCGCGCGTACCACATCTTCCCGGCTGCAGCGGTAACATACGACCGCACGGTACTCGCTCCAGTCAAGGTCTGCGACCTCATCTGCCTGATAAAAATCAGATCCATAACCCTGATAGTGCAGCTGTTCCCGGAAATGTTCCACCCGGTAACGGGAAGCAAACGAGATTTCCTCGCCCACAAACAGGATCTTCTTTTCGCGCACCGGCATCTCCTGACAGTGCAGTGTATGTTCTGCAAACTCCTGCAATTCTTTCAGAGCCGATTTTGCATCCGTCTCTTTCAGAACCAGACCTTTTTCGTAATATTTTACACGTTCCACCGGCGCACCGATCGGGAATACGGCAACCGGCATATGCATGGACATGATCTCGGAAGTTGTATACGAGAAGGTCTCCGGCCAGATGGACGGGATAAAGAACAGATCGATATCTTCTTCCATCGTCAATCTCGGAAGTTCATCTCTGGTGTATCTTCCTGTACAGGAAAATACCGGACTGTCGATCTCTTCATCCGATACACCGATCAGCTTCATCCGGATATTCAGATTCTGTGCCTCGATCTCTTTGACCATCTCCTTGACAACATCCAGACCTTTTTTATAACACAGCACACCGAGCAGACCAATGTTCAGTGTCTTTGTCGTCTTCGCCTTTTTATCCAGTGCCGTCACATAATGCGGTTTGTGCGGCAGTACATGTAACTGACACAGATACGGATAAGTCTTTTTAAATAACTGTGCCGTATCATCGGAGAATGCCAGGATCTCGTCACACCGGGATAAAAACTCTCTCCAGTGTGTTCTCCATGCGGTTCCGGACTCATAGTCCAGGCATGCATTGCTTCGGTTTGCCGGGATACACTGGTTACAGGTCTGTGCATCCGCGCCCTGACAGTATTTTCCCTGATCATTCATCAGATTTACTGCCGGACACATGAAGAAAAAGTCGTGAAGCAGCATCTTCAGATGTGCCTGATGTTTTTCTTTCAGTGCAAGGATCTGATCCAGTACCTGATAGATCTCCTGGTAGGTTACCAGCTCATTGATCCAGATCTCATCCACTCTCGGGATCTCATCCAGGATCATATCCAGATCTTTGGCAAAATACTGGATTTTATATTTTTTGTATTCATATTCCAGATAATAACGCATATTATCGATGTCAAACCGGACAGTCAGGAAACGTTTTCCTTCTTTCAGCGCGAGTTTGCGCTTCTCGATCAGATATTCCGTGGCACCGCCGCCGAGGTTATGATCAAAGGCAACGATCGCCGGTACATCCAGCAGCTGATTTAACAGCTGTGTTTCCACATACAGCCGGATCGTTCTTGCCGGATCTCTCCGGCAGAAAGCTGCCGTATCGCTGTTATAATTCGGATGTTTCTTCGCCAGTCTCTCCAGATGACTCTTTAACAGCCGTAATTTTTCTTCGGAAGAAAAGCTTCCACCATGTTTGTGATAGACAAACAGATTCTCCACCTGTACATTGGTATAACCTGCCTGGATTGCACGCTGGCACCAGTCATTTTCTTCTCCGTATCCCTTGTCAAAGTTCTCCTCATCCAGAAGACCTACTTCCCTGATCGCTTCCAGATTCATACCCATGCAGAAACCGATACCGGTCGGCATGGTCGCATACTGCGGACGGATCTGGCGGAAAGCATCGTCGATCTGCCATAATGGCATACCTTCAAAAATGACATTATCCTCACAGAAATTCGGAAAACTGCAGATCGTTCCGCAAGTTGTAAACGGTGTGGAGGATGCCACTTTTTCTTTGGTAAAGATCGGCCACATCAGTCGCTCCAACCATCCCTCCGGCACTTCCACATCGGTATTGACCAGTGCTACATGATGCTCTGCAATTGCAAGGGCACGGTTTACGGACGGGAGGAATCCCATATTTTTCTCATTTCGAAGCAGAATTGTTCCCTCATGTTCCGCCACGTATCGATCCAGATATTCCCGTACTGCCGGATCCGGACTCTGATCGTCCACCAGGATCAGACGATACTTCATCTTTGTCTTTTCAATCCCCGCAAACAGCTTGTCAAAATACTGTAAGCCGTTATAAATCGGAATAATAATATCGATCACTTCATCCGAAGGGATCTTCGCATCAAATACCGGTGTTTCTTCCAGATACCGTTCCTTAAAATACCGAATGTTTCCGATGCTCTCCTGTCCCTCCAGGGTATACACCTGAATCTCATTGTAGGTCGGATCTGCCGGGATCTTACATAACGGATATGTCTTTTCTCCGTCTACGGTATCGTAAGCAACTGCCACTTCCGTCTCCACCGGTGACTGCACCACCAGCACACAGGAAAATCCGCAGGATTCTGCCTCCGGAATCTGTAAAACAGCTGCCACATCGCTCCGGTACACTACGGTCAGCGGTTCTTCCGCCACGATTTCCCCATTCTGTAAAAAGGCAAGATGGGTGTTTTCCATCGCATACGCACGGTCAAACGCCCAGCCGATGATCTGCAGCACACTGTTTTCATAGCTGAAGCTGTCGATGCTTCCCACACAGCTTGATGCCGGTTGTTCTGCCGGCTGATCCTCTGTAACCAGCGGGGCAACCGGGCGTCCAAGCATCTTCTTCACCAGCCGTTTTGCTCTCTGCTTCGGCTGCTGCTGGAATTCCAGAACTGCCCGAAGTTCTTCCTGCCTTCTCGCTTCCTCCGCCTTTTTGGCTGCCAGCCGTTCTTCCTTCTGCATCCGCTGCTGCAGTTTTCGTTCCTCTTCCCGGCGCACTGCCTCTCTTCGTTCCTGCTCCAGCTGGATCTCTTCTGCGATCTCTTTCTGTGACAGAAAACGGATCTGACCGGAAATCGTAATCTTCTCCAGTTCGGAAGGTTCCGTCACATGGATAAAATAACCGCCTGCCAGATTCAGAAATACTACCGTATCCGCCGCTTTGTCAATCCGCATGCCAAACGGGATCAGCTCCCCGTGGCATCCGCAGTCGAGAACTTCCACTTTCACCTCACAAAACGTATCGCTTAACAGATTCCACCGGATTCCACGGATATTTTCCACATTGTGCAGATCAAACGTAACCTGAAATCTTCCCCGGTTCAGCTCCACCGTCGTCTCGATGCTGTTCTCTTCCGACAGCCCCGCACCGGTATCATAATACAGTTTGCTGCGGAACTGTTTTTTCTCCCGATATGTCCGGACAGTCTCTGACAGATCCACAGGGATTCTGTCTTTCCGGTAAATATCCAGAGAATCGCTTCCTGCATATTCATAGGTAAAATGCATCGTCCACGCCAGAAAGATCTCGCAGTCCGACGGCTCTATGCCAAATTCGTGATTCATGTCATCCTGTGTATACAACGCACCCAGTTTCGGAATCCGGCAATACAGTTCATGGATCATTCTCCACATGATAAAAGCAGCCGGAATCGGGAAATCAAAGGTCCATTCATAGTCGATGATCTCGTAGTCCTCCCCGGACTCAAAGATATTGGCACAGATCAGATCAATATTTGCCGGACTTACACATTCATAGTAGTCCTTTCCCGGATGTTCTCCGAATACTTCTCTGAAAGCCTCCGTCTGATACTCCGGTTCTCTTTTCCGCTGTGCGAACACCTGCTCATATACATGTTTCAGGGTTCTCAGAATCTCACCGGTCTGTTCTTTTTCCACCAGATCACAGATCCGGTCTTCGAGTGTCTTCCCGCTCAGTACCTGATACACGATTCCGCCGTTTTCATACCGGCACGGAAGATTGTGAAATCCTTTTCCCGGTTTCTGCGCTCCTTTTTTTTCCAGTCCCGCTACAAAGCTTTCCGCCTCCGGGCACAGTGGTTTTTTCTCTGCCCACACGCTGTCATCTCTTCGTACCAGCTGTGTCAGTGTCCGGAATTCTTTCCTGCGTCCCTGATTCAGTTTGACATATAAAAGTTCTTCTTTTTCTTTGAGTTCCTGCTTTCCTGCAACCAGAAGAAACGAATTCACAAAACGGTCTGCTATCTGTTCTTTCTTCATCGCCTCGATACCGGCAGTCTCTGAAAACAGATCCACGGTTTTGTCCGTATAGATCGGATAATTTTTCCCATAATGATTGGTAGTCAGTGACGCATCCGTGAAGATCTCCGTCGGAAACTTATAATCCGGATACGGGTAATAGAATTTCTGAAAAGGAAATCCGCTTTCTTTCACCAGTTCCTGCAATTCTGTTTTGGAAAATGTTCTGACACTGTGATTTCCCGGATACCCGTTGATGCCAAAGAAGGGAATGTCCGTATGATCTTCCGGCGCACCGGCAAAATACTTCATTCCCAGCTTGTTCTCAATCGCGATCAGCAGTTTTCCCGTATCTTTCAGATAGGAACCCATCTTTCTTAAAAAAGTTTCATATGGCGTGTCACCCTCTGTAAAACTCATGGCATATTCCAGCACTCCGTTGACTACCACATAGTCATACTGCTGTCCCAGATCCATGTCATTGAGATTTCCCACCATGATCGTCAGATTTTCTTTCTTCTCGTTGCGGTAATAATTGATCTGTGCTCTTCTTTTTGAGAGTTCCACAGATGTGACCTGACCTGCCTTTTCACAGAGCGTACCGGTGATCGCACCGCATCCCGCACCGATTTCCAGTACACTGTCCGATTTTGTGATCGGATACCAGTTCAGGATATTTGCACGCAGATCTGAAAAATGATAGATCACAGGAAAGGAAACCTGCTCACTAGAAAGATCCTCGCAGGTTATTCCTTCTTTTGCCATCTTTAACATCTGTTCTTCAATATCACCATCTGAATACAGATCTTTTTGCGTATAATACTCCAAATTCAGTATCGCCATTCTTTTCCTCCTCAGTTACTTTAACGTGACCTTTGAGAACAGATCAAAGTATCCAACCGCTTTTTTATCGGTAATGACCGTCAGATTACACACATCATACAGCCGGTGGAACACAGTAAAATCACCGTCACGGTAGCCGGTACATCCCAGACACAGCATATACTCTCCCGCCTCTAACGGCATCTTCTGCGTGAATCGAATCCGTCTGGTCTCCCCTGCTTTCTGTGTACCCACCGGTGTGTTTTCATACATCGTATTGGTTCCGGTGATCTCCGTTCCCTTCAGGTCTTTGATCGTAAAAGCAAAAATCGGTTCTTGGATCGTCTCATGAAAATGAATCTTCATATCCACGGAAAATTCTTCCCCTTTTTCGATCACATTGGTGATCATTCCAGATTTCTCACGGATGGCAAAATCCTGGATCTCTGCCAGCTTGCTTCCGTACTCCAGCACCTTCGGATTCAGGTTCAGCTGTTCCTTCATACTTTTCTCTTCCTGTACAGCTGTTCCCTTCTCCTGTGTCTCCTTCGTATCGTTGTTCTCGCCCGGTTCGTCATACTGATTCACCAGAACGCGACGATACAGGTTGACCATTTCTTTCGCATCGCCTTCCGCCAGCTTTTCTCCTTTGTTCAGCAGAACAACCCGGTCACAGTATTTTCCGATACTGCTCAGGTCATGGCTTACAAACAGAATGGTTTTTCCCATTTCTTTAAATTCTTCAAACTTCCGGTAACATTTTGCCTGGAAAAAGACATCTCCTACGGAAAGCGCTTCATCTACGATCAGGATTTCCGGTTCGATATTGATCGCCACGGCAAAAGCCAGTCGGACAAACATACCACTCGAATACGTTTTTACCGGCTGATGGATAAATTCTCCGATATCCGCAAAATCCAGGATATCCTGCAATTTCGCATCGATCTCTTCTTTGCTGAATCCGATCATCTGACCATTCAGATATACGTTTTCGATACCGGAATACTCACCGTTAAATCCGGCTCCCAGCTCCAGCAGTGCGGAGATTCTTCCATCCACCACCACTTCTCCCTGTGTGGGATTCAGCACACCGGTGATGATCTTTAAAATCGTGGATTTACCGGAACCATTTGTTCCGATAATTCCCACGGTTTCCCCTTTTTTCACCTGAAAACTTACGTTGTTCAAAGCATAGTGTTCTTTATATCGTTTCTTTCTTGTCAATCCAAGGGATTCTTTCAACCGATCCATCGGATTCTCATACAGTTTATACATCTTACTGATGTTATTCACTGAAATTGCAATCTCTGACATCTGTAATCCTCTCTTTGATTTCTCTTAAAGTACATCTGCAAAATGTGGTTTCAGTCTCTTGAAGATCCAGGAACCCAGCGCAAACAATACGACTGTTACGATCCAGAAGTATACGGTCCATCCCCAGTGATTCCAGAACCATACGTGACCCAGCATGGAATCACGGTATCCGGTGACGATATAGTACATCGGATTTAATTTGAACAGTTTGATCAGCCACGGATAGTTGGACAACATGTTGACATCCCACATGATCGGTGTCAGCCAGACACCTACCTGTAAGAAAATGCTGATGATCTGTGTCAGATCTCTGAAAAATACAACGATCGCACTGGTTGCATATACCAGTCCCAGCGTAAGCATAAACGTACAGAACGAATAATACAGAATCTGCAGTGTTTCCAGAGACGGTGTGTATCCGTACAGGCTGCACAGAACCAGTGAAAATACAACGAAAAATGCATGTACAAACAGTGCCGAGATCATCTTTACGATTGGCAGTACACTGATCTTAAACACTACTTTTTTAACGAGATAATTATATTCCATCAGGGCATTGGTTCCGCCGTTTAACGCATCCTGGAAGAAGAACCACGGAACGATACCGGATACCAGATAAAGAACAAACGGATAATCCGATACATTTCCCGCCTTCAGTCCGACGGAGAATACGAACCAGTATACCAGGATCGTAACGATCGGCTGTACAAATGCCCATACGATTCCCAGATAGGAACCTGCATATTTGGTCTTGAAGTCATTCTTTGCCAGATTCATGATCAGCTTCCGGTTCTGCAAAAGCTCGATCGGAAGTGTCAGCACTTTTTTCCGGAAAACAAACGCAACCACTGCTCCGCCGTCGATCAGCAGAAGCATCAGGATATTCTTGATCCACAGTTTCTGGGTATAATCTTTTTCCAGAACCGGATACAGCTGGTCTTTGTCAAGCGTCAGCCAGATATACGGATCGTTTCCATTGGTCCAGACTTTTAATGTTCCCTCATTGGACTCCAGACTCTCAATCTGCTGTCCCTCGATCAGTTTCGGATCATTCATCTCCGGAATCTGTTCTTTTACATCCTTGCATCCAAGGTACACATCCTGGATCGTAAATGTTCCCGGCTGTGTGCCCAGATCCAGGCGTACCATATTACACTGAAATGGAACTGAGAAAACAAGTTCCTGACTTTCTCCCACCTGGTTATACGACTGCACCTGGCTCATCTTTTCTGAAAGTTCTCTGGCTACACTGTAATAAACCTGAATCTCCTGTTCCTTGTCGCTGGTCACAGTAAGATGAAGTTCATAGTTTCCTCCCACGCTTCCTCTGTGACCTACGATCAGCACATTTAAAACCAGTAAAAACAAAACGCAGATACCGGCCAGAATCTTTTTCTTTCTTCCCATTTCATTTCCCTCTTATCGATTTTTGTACTCCGCAAAACTTCCCCACTTCTGGTCTTTCTCAGAGATGGTCAGTTCTTCTTTTGTCATTTCTTCCGGCATCGGCCATTCCACACCGATCTCCGGATCATCCCATTTCAGTCCGCCTTCATCGTTTGGATGATAGAAATCCGTACATTTGTATGCAAATTCTGCGGACTCGGACAGTACGATAAATCCGTGTGCAAAATTCTTCGGAATAAAGAACTGTTTTTTATTTTCTGCGGACAGCACAACGCCAAACCATTTTCCGTATGTCTCAGAACCCGGACGCAGATCTACTGCAACGTCAAACACTTCTCCGCTTACCACGCGCACCAGTTTATCCTGCGGATAATTAATCTGGAAATGCAGACCTCTTAAAACTCCCTTTTTGGAGCTGGACTGATTGTCCTGCACAAATTCCATGTCAATGCCTGCTGCCTTGTAATCGTTGTAGTTATAAGTTTCCATAAAATATCCACGTTCATCCCCGAACACGGTAGGTGTAATCACTTTCAGTCCTTCAATTTCACATGTTTCTACTGTAATTTTTCCCATCTTTTTTCCTCTCCTTTTTCTGTTTCTCAGTTATCTTCTGTCATGATTGATATGCAATACAAACGAGCAGTATCCGAAATGGATACTGCCGTTTTGATTTACGCGAGCAACGAGCCAAAGTCCGTGCTTGCACGAGACCTTGACGACTGCCGCGACAACGAGTAAAATTCGCGAAGCGTATTTTAGCTCGTTCTATCCAGCTTCATATTATAACATTGCTGTCCTTATTCTTCAACTCTAACTGTTGATTTGCCAGCTCTTTACTCACTTTGCACCAGAATGGTCAGCCAGACTTCAAAAAATGTCAGAATCTGCAGCGTACACATGCCGATTGCTATCTTATTTTCTATATTTTCATGATATTTTGTCCGTTTGCTCTTGATTGTAAACAACAGCATTGGTAAAAACGGCAAAAAGTATCTTCCCTGCACACCGGCCACATTGCCCCAGTAGGACGGCGTAAAGTCCAGCCACATGCTCAGCACGATTCCGCCTGTCATGATCACGGATAATACGATGGCGAGTGCTTTCTGCCATTTTTTCAGGTACATGACTTTTCCGGCATCCGCATACAGAGCGTAGGCAAGACACAGGATAAAACCGACGATAATGTGCCACGGTATCTCGATCTGGAACCATCCAAGAGATTTTCCTACGATCGTTCCCACATAGTATTCCATCTGCTCAAAATAGGTGTTGAACAGCACCCCGAGGCTGTGTATCGGGTCGCTCAGGATCTGTCCGATGGTCCATCCCACCTCCGATGTACTGCTGCTGTCGGAAGAACCAAGCAGACCCTGGATCATCGTGCTTCGGATTCCGACCGTCGCGATCAGAAGGATCGACACAAAAGCGACCTTAAACACCAGTGCCGCCTTTTTGTTTTTGAACTTTCTGTACGGAATCGCGAAGGCAAATCCGCAGATAAAGATATAGGCAACTTTACATGGAGCCATCCAGCTTCCTACCACCAGCAGGAACAGGCAGTCCTTCCATCCTACCACATTCTTTTCAAAGATCAGATACATCGTATAGGCGATAAACAGAAAACTCAGTGCATTGACCTCACAGTCATACGAATACGATGCCGCAAGTTCCAGACTCATCGGAAACAGCGCGATCACCGCCATGATCATCTTTCCCCAAGGAAGGATCTTAATCGCAAAATAGATACAGATCAGATAAAACAGCAGCGCGGTGATTTTTCCCATATAGAGGGTCCACATTCCATTCATATGGAAGAGATTTCCGATCAGCACACCGACCGTCTGCGGAAGATGTGCGATCATCGGAACCGCGATCGGTGCCCGGTTATAGGAAACCATCGTCGTGTCTGTCACTTTGAAAAGCTGTCCGTAATCATATGCCATGTTATCCAGCGTCAGCTGCATCTTTTCCGTGATATCCGCATCGGTCGCACGCACATACACTTTTCCCTTCTCATCCGTGACATCCCGCATCAGGATCTTATCCACATCCGCATACGTTGCAGCCATATGGGCATGTTCATCTGGTGCCACATTCGGCGGAAACAGGACGATATACATACTTCCCATAAAGATTCCCAGAATCAGGAAATACACCTCCGGTCTGCGGATCCCCAGAATATAGGCCGCCCCCAGACAGAGTACGCCCAGAAGGAGGATCACCGAAAAGACCACATAAATCGGTTTTAAAAATGCATTATCTGACTGCACGTTAAACACCATCGTACCAAACAGCTGCTCTCCGTCGACCATCGCATTATAACTGTAGGATTTGTAATTCGTCACAGCCGGAAATGCATGGCAGTCCGCCGAGGCACTCACTCTGATCTGGTAGATTCTTCCTGCCGTATTCTTTAACGGCTGTGCCAGCGGAAAGATCTGATAATCGATTCCCTGAATCTTGCTTTCATGAAGATCCCACTGCTGAACCACCGTATCATTCTGCACATCGTACAGTTCCACATGAAGGATGCCCTCGGCAGGTACTTCCATATTCCTCTGGAACATGATACAGAACTTTGTGATCTTATTTTCTTCCGGACGGATCTGCTGCACGATCTCATGCTCTCCCCAGAAAAAGGAACTGTCCCTGATCTGTTCAGACGATGCCGCAATATTGATATACGACCGTTCCTGATTGGCAACCTCCCTGACCTTGTAATAGTAAAACATCAGAATCATGCTGCCCAGCCCGATCATGAGCAACAATAACACACACCAGTTCTTATATTTTGTTTTTTTCATTCCGTTCTTCCTTTTTATCTGATAATTTCGTTGATTTCATTTTTTCGAATCTTCCTTATAATATCATCTCTGTTTCTTATAATCAAGCGGACATTCCGTGAAGATACTTCTTGATTTTTTTTCGCCGTTCTGACATACTGAATTATATTATATATTAACGATCCACAAAGGAGGTCCTATGACAGTTTCAAAAAAACAGATTCTTGCATGGCTGCTTCTGATATGCTCCATGTGTTTCTTTTTCTCCGCTGTTTCGGTATCCGCCGAAACGCTTTCCACTGCATCCACGGGAGATCCCGGCACGATTCATTTTCTGACCCTCGATGCCAACGGCGATGCGATCTTGCTCGAATGTAACGGAAAGTTCGGTATGGTGGACTCTGGAGAAGACAGCGATTATCCCGATGGTTCCGACAACAGATATCCTTACCGTCCCGGCATCGTTACTTCTGCCGGTCAGGAAAATACGGTAATTTCCTATTTGCGCTCCCGCGGTGTAAACGAAAGCAATTTTGAGTTCTATATTGCAACCCACCCGCACAGCGATCATATCGGTTCCGGGGATGAGATCATCCGTACCTTTAAACCAAAGCGTGTCTATATTGAGCCCTATTCGGATGAATGGATCAGTAACCCCACGCATCTGTTTGACAATCTTTATGTATACGACCATGTAGTTTCTGCGGCAAAAGATACCGGTGCCCCTCTGATCCAGTATTTTGATCCGGATGCCCCGGTATATCCGCAGACCGTTACCATTCAGGGAACGATCACCTGGCAGGATTCTTCCGAAGAAGATGCAGATGCTTTGGCTTCGCTTCCCCCGGAAGCAGTTTCCGTCGAGCTTACCTGTCAGAGCGATACGGAAGATGTAAAAACTTTCTCCGTCTCCCCTGAATTTTCTTCGGAAAACGGTACATGGACCTACACCTTTACCGGTGTTCCGAAATACGATGATGATAAGAATGAACTCCGTTATCAGATCACACCATCCGCAGACAATGCGGTTTTCACTGTATCCGCAGATTCTCCTTATGATTTTATCTGCACGCCTGCGGGCACGGACACCGATGAGACAGAATCCGCAGTCACAGCGGATGCTCAGACAACTGCACTCTTTTCCGCTTCCGATTTCCCGGATGCGGTGATCGACGAATCCGAACCGGCGGTCACTTCCGCTCTCACCGACGGACTTTCTACCGATGCGATCCCAGAGAGCGATCAGGTAGCAGCTGACAATCCACTCGATCCTGCCAACCTGCAGGAGGGGCAGGAAAGTGCTTCCGCCCGCAGTGGTGTCCATGAAAATGAACAGGGGTATACAGCCTCACCGATCTTCTATCTCGGCGGCAAAGACGGATTACAGATTGAGATTATGAATTACGGTGTCTATCAAACCTGGGGTGCTCTGCCGGATGCCAATTATTTCAGTCTTGGCGTAAAAGTAACTTCCATGCAGACCGGTGCAACCGCTTTCCTCTCCGGTGATATCAACAATTACATCGGTGCGGAAACTGCACTTGCACAGAAGCTTGGACATATAGATCTTCTGAAACTCGGACATCACGGTTCCTACGGTTCCAACACCAGTTCCTATATCCGCACCCTCAGCCCGAAAATGGCGGTCATGACCGGTACGTTTGCCTATGTAACCTCCCGTACCTTCCGCACGGAAACCAGTACGTTGGACACCCTGCTCGAGATGGGAGCCAATAACATTCCGCTGTACCCGACTGCCTGGTATGCCAAAGACGGCATCGGTGCGCTGCGGATCCAGCTGGACGATTCTCTCTCCAATAACATTCCGGCAAATAAAGAACGCGTTGCGATCGGAGACATCGAAGCACCGCCGGTTGTCGTCTATTATAAGAACGGATTCCCGACCGCAGTATCCGGCTGGAAACAGGATACCGAAGGCAATTATTACTATTTTAACAATTCCTCCTTTCCGCTCAGAGATCAGTTTGTTTTAAGCAAGGGCTTATGGTATTACCTGGGAGGCGATGGAATCATAGAAACCGGATGGCTGCTTCATAAGAATCACTATTATTTCCTGGATCCTTCCACCGGCGCGATGCAGACCGGATGGCTGTACCGTTCCGGCACCTATTACTATCTGGATCCGGATTCCGGCGCCATGACTACCGGTACAAGAGTCATCAATGCTTCGGAATACTTTTTCAATTCCGACGGTTCCATGGCAGTATCCACCTGGGTAAACGGAACCTATTACGGCGCCAGTGGTGCAAAAGATACCTCCAAAGTCAATAACCGCTGGCATCACGACAGTAAGGGCTACTGGTATTCCAACCCGGATGGTTCTTACCTGACCAGTACCTGGGCGCTGATCGATAATTCCTGGTACTATTTCGGTTCCGACGGATATATGGTGACCGGATGGCTTCGTCTGGGTTCCTCTTACTATTATCTGGACAGCTATGGAAAAATGAAGACCGGATGGCTTTCCTACAAAGATAACTGGTATTACCTTTCTTCCGATGGTTCCATGGTCACCGGCTGGTACTACATGCTGAACAACTGGTATCACTTTTCTTCCGATGGTGCTATGACCGGCCCTGGCTGGCACTGGATCGGGGACAAATGCTACTACATGTATTCTTCCGGTGCGATGGCGGCGGATACCTGGATCGATTATGACTACGTGGACAGTTCCGGAGCCTGGGTCAAAGGAAAGACTACCAACACCCCGGAATGGATCCAGAAAGGCTCCCGCTGGTGGTATCGCCATGCAAACGGCACTTACACCACTTCCGACTGGGAATATATCAACGGCCGCTGGTACTACTTTGATGCCGACGGATGGATGATGACCGGCTGGATAAGCCAGAACGGTTCCTGGTATTACCTGAACAGTAACGGTGTCATGCAGACCGGATGGCTCAACCTGAACGGCTCCTGGTACTATCTGGATCCGACCTCCGGCGTCATGGCTTCGGATACTTGGGTGGACGGCTGTTATCTCGACCACTCCGGTGTCTGGAAACGCTAATACCAAAATAAACGAAAAAAAAGAAGTGGAATACATACCGTTTTCTGATATGTATTCCACTTCTTTTATTTTTTCAACGGATTTTCCACACACAGCCAGATCAGCCATCCGGCAAGGATCGCCAGCGGAATGGCGAGTACCGCGTTGACTAACGGCATCATCTGTCCACCGAACTGTGCACAGATCATCTGCTGGATCGGAAATCCTGCCAGATAGATTCCATAGGAGATCTCTCTCTTTTTCCCGAATCCCGCAAACTTTTTCTTTGTCGCATATCCCAGATAAAACAGCAGATACGGCAGGAACACGTAAATCATATATCCCAGAACTCCCACACCGGTGCTGACCACCAGTCCCACTGCTGCCAGAAGCGCTGCTTTCCAGGACATTTTTATTTTATCCTGATACAGATAATACAGCATACCAATGAAAAACATCACCGTCGGACGGATCATGGAGCCGACCATCGGAATCCCCCGTTCTGAAAGGATCTGCACACCCACACATCCCACTGCAAAAATCACGATCGTATACTTCAGATTTTTTCTCTCTAAAAGCCGCAGGCGGTACATCACATAACACATAATGTAACATAAGAACTCCACCGGTAAGGTCCACAGTGCCCCGTTGACCACACCTGCATAGATATTATTTTCAAATACCCCCGGCAGATTGTGCTGTAACACCATACATCCGTTCAACAGATACCGGTACGTTCCTGCACTCGTAAAATACTCACCGAGCGGCAGGTTCGTATAAAACGGTCCCAAAAGAAACGCCGAACACACTGCCACGAAGATCAACGGCGGGAAGATCCGGATACATCTTGCTTTAAAATATGTTTTTCCGTCTCTCACGCGAAGCATACTCTTACAAATCAGGAATCCTCCAAAAACAAAGAAAACGCAGACCGCAAGACTTCCAAAACCGATCTGTCCACCTGACACCCGCATCAGCGGTTCCCCGGCATCCGTCCCGGTTCCGATCGGATATGAGTGGGAATAAATCACCAGAATGGCCGCGATAAAGCGGATCAGATTCAAATTATTATTTCTTCCTGCTGTTACACTCTCTAATTTCAATTATTTTCTGCCTTTCCTTCTTCTCTTTCTTCTGTGTCTCTTTCTCACTGCGGATATGATTGTAACAAGTACCGTCAGCCCGATCAGTCCCGCCAGAATATAAATCACGATTTTATATATTTGTGAAAGATTCGCTGAACCAGTGGTATCTGTTTCGTTTTCCGGATCATTCTGCGGTTCCACCGTCACTTCCGGTGTCAGCGTCTCCGGTTCTTCTGTGTCCTGTGCGACCTCTTCTGTCTTTGTTCCCGTACCTACAAAATAATCCTGCCCGAAATAATAGGTTTCCCGAACCGCTTCCCCATCGGCACTCTCTGTTGTAGTCAGATCAGAAACCTGCACATCCTTTGGAATCGTCACCGCACCTCCCGGCACTTCCACTTTCCGGAAATTATTAAATCCATAATCAAACATGCTGATATGATCCTGACACACCTGTCCGGCATCCGCGCGCATCGCAACGGCGATCAGTGTCATTCCATCTCTGGTTGCCCCGCTCACCAGTGTGTTTTTCGATGCTTCCGTCACTCCGGTTTTTCCGCCGAAACAGCCGTCATAATGTTCCGGCGCAGCCGCAGACAGCAGCGCATGGTGCGTATTCAGCACCCGGCTTTCCGGATTCATATTGGTCGGTTCGATCGTGAAACTCTGTGTTCCTATAATATCCAGAAAATCCTGATTCTTTATCGCCTGCTGAAAGATCAGTGCCATATCGTGTGCTGTCGTATAATGGTTTTCATCCGGCATTCCACTGGCATTTACAAAATGTGTATTCACACAGCCAAGTTCCTGCGCACGCTGATTCATCATATCTGCAAACGCAGAGACCGATCCTGCCACATGAACCGCAATCTGCGTTGCCACATCGTTGGCCGAACGGATCATCAGTGCCATCAGACACTGCCGCATTGTCAGAATTTCACCAACCTTCATTCCCAGATTTCCACTGTCAGAAGTCTGATCGGCAAGACATTCCTCTGTAAATGTAACTTCTTCGTCCAAACCGCTGTGTTCCAGTGCCAGAAGTGCTGTCATGATCTTGGTAATACTTGCCGGGTAGCGTTTCTCATCCATTCCTTTATTATACAAAATCGCTCCCGTATCCGCATCCATCAGTACTGCTGTTTCGGAATATGTATCCGGTCCCTGTGGCCAGTTCGCGATTGCATTTGTCGAAACCGGATACGTTGTCCCGTTATTTACCTCTGCTGCCATTACCGGGATCTCGCTGCACAGCAAAAGAACAGCTGCCAGGATCGCTGTCAGCTTCTTATATCTTTTTTTCTTCATTTTCCAATACCTCTTCTGAAAATTCTTATTTTACTATTCTATCCCATATCCCTATCCACTTCAAGTGTTGACTTTCAAAAGAAAGATTCACCTTAAAAAAATTGTAATATTTTTGTAAATTTCTTGTATGTTTTTAGCTTTTCCTTTATAATCTATTATACTGTGCATTTTACTATACGATGAAAGGATATTTGTTAATGAAGCTAAAAAATATCAGGCATTCCAAAGTATTTCGGGTGATTTTTTGTCTGATCACCCTGCTTCTTATCGCTCTGTTCGCTGTTTCGACGATCCAGGGCCGAACCATCACGGAGGATTCCTTCTTACGGATCGCCAGTTATGTCTCTGCAGGATTGCTCGGACTTCTTCTTTTTCTCAGCCGGATGTTTTCCGCGCCTGAGCAGGAAAATGATTCCCCGCGTTCCCGCAAAAAAACCGTGTTCTTTGTACTGCGCACCATCTTTCTTCCCCTCCTTTTTTCTATTATCAGCGTTCTGATCTTTGTCGCCCGCTATCTTCAGGAAAACTTCCAGGGAGTTCCGTGGGGACAGCTTCTGTATCATCTGCATACACCGCTCGAAGGTACCGGTATTGATTCTATCAAAGAGCCGCTGATCACCGGCATCGTGATTTTTGCCACATCCTTCCTGATCACGCTGCTTTTTGTTTTGCTTCTTCACAAAAAACAGAAAGATCGTCGTTTCGGGCTGGTCTGGAGTGTGTTTGCTCTCGTTTTACTTGCTCCAAACCTGGTAAATTTCTGGATTGACTTTGAAATCGGTGATTACTTAAAGTTCACCAGCCAGAAATCTACCATCTATGAAGATTATTATGTGGATGCAAGAGATGTCGATCTGACCTTCCCGGAAACCAAACGGAACCTGATCTACATCTTTCTGGAATCCATGGAACTGAGTTACGCAAGCAAAGAAGTCGGTGGCAACATGCCTGAAAATTATATCCCGGAATTTACGGATCTTGCATTAAATAACATCACGTTTTCCGGGGATGACAGCAAGTTAAACGGTCCCTATGCCGTAAACGGCGCCACCTTTACCATGGGAGGACTCGTCGCACAGACCAGCGGTGTTCCGTTAAATGAAAATATTGTCAGCAACAGTACCCTGAACAGCACCTGGAGTTCGGAGAATAATTATCTTCCCGGTGTTTACGCGATCGGTGATATCCTGCATGATCAGGGATATAACCAGACGTTTATGATCGGTTCCGACGGTAACTTTGCCGGACGTTCTTCTTATTTTAACGGTCACGGAAATTATAAAGTCTTCGACTACTATTCTGCTGTCGATGCCGGATATATCGACAGCGACTACTATGTCTGGTGGGGATATGAAGATTCCAAACTGATCGAATATGCAAAGACGGAACTGACGGATCTGGCTTCCAAAGGGGAACCGTTTAATTTTACCATGCTGACCGCAGACTCTCACTTTGTCAATGGTTATTACTGTGACCTGTGCCGGGATGAGTTCAGCCTGCAGTACAGTGACGTGGTTGCCTGCTCAAGCCGTCAGATCACATCGTTCCTCTCCTGGATCCGGGAACAGGATTTTTACGATAACACTACCATCGTTCTGTGTGGAGATCACTGCACGATGGACTCGGTTTATCTGGAAAAAACCAACACCAAAGATTTTGACCGACGGATGTATTTCACCATTGTAAATCCAGATCCGTCCGTTTCCTACACCAATGTCTATCGAAAATTTACTTCCCTGGATATGTATCCGACAACGCTTGCCGCTATGGGTGTAACGATTCCAGTCGACCGCCTCGGACTGGGAACGAACCTGTTTTCCAGTACTTCCACACTGGCAGAAATCTACGGTATGGACGATCTGAACACCGAGTTACTGAAAGATTCCAAATTATATCGTTCGCAACTGCTCTATTCTTCCCGATAGTCTCTTGCCCTGTTTTTTTTATCATGCTATACTGAAATTCCAGCCAACAGTTGCAGATCCTGCCGCTGTTGGCTGAAATCTGAAAAATGGGGGCATCTTATGAAACACTTCAAATACAGGTCACACATTTTCCTCATGTTCTGTTTTCTGTTTTTCACTGTGCTGTTGATCTTTCCGAAGACCGTATCAGCCGCTTTGAAAACCTCAGAGTTAGAAACCGTACCCTGGAATATGGTGACAGAATCTTCCATTATCAATGAAAAAGGCTGGCTCCAGTCCATGTGTGCCACCGATCAGTATATCGTATGCCTGGTAAATGCTTCGAAAAAGACAACCGAACCGGATACCCTGATCGCCTTCTACCGCAATACCACAGACGCTGATGGCAACCCGGTAGAACAGTACAGTTATGCCTTCAGTGTCACCGAGACCGACTACGAACACGGAAACGGCATGACCTACAATCCAAACACACAGGAAATTGCTATTGCCGGTCTTTTTACCAACGATCCGTCCAATGCCGGTGCTGTCTTTATCGTGGACGCCAATACACTCCACTTTAAAAGAAAAGTTCAGGTGGGAAACGGAAGTATCAACTTTTTCGGCATCGATTATGTTCCGGAAAAAGATCAGTATGTACTGATGGCAAACCGGATCGCTGATTATGCTTTTTATTTTACCGACAGTAATTTTGAGATCGTGAATAAATTGAATCTTCACCTTTCCTACAGCCGGAGTTCGTTTCAGGACTTCTGCGTCTCCGGGGATTCTATCATCAGCATCCCTTACATGCAGCGGGAAGGCTATATGAATGTTCTGGATGTCTACTCGATCTCTCAGCAGAAACGTGTCGGAAGTTATTATCTGACCCTTCCTGGTCATGATGCTTTCGAGGTGGAACCGGAAGGCATCTGTCAGTTAGAGCCGGGGCACCTTCTTATGGCTTCCGCCATCATCGGAACGACACGCTTCCGTCTGTACGAAGCAACCCTTCCGCTGGTGCACAGTGTGACCACCAGCGCGGAAAACGGAAAAATCTCCGACAGTAATCTGGAAATTGATGAGGGCGATTCCTGCACCGTCTCCTACGCATGTGATGACGATCACCGACTCCAGTCTCTTATCGTGGACGGAGAGGAAGTGGATATCAGCCAGTACCCGCTCTCCTATATCTTTACAGATGTCCAGGAAGACCATACGATTCAGACTGTCTTTGAAGAGATCCCGGTATACACCGTCTCTGCTTCCGCTTCCCACGGTCAGGTCGAAGCCTCCTCCTCCGGGAAAGAGCACCACGCCCTGACAGTTTCTTTCACGCCGGAAGAACATTATGTGGTGGATACCCTTACGGTAGACGGGCAGACTGTCCCGGTGACCAGCGATACTTCCGGCTATACCTTCGATGACCTGGCCTCCGATCACACCATCGAAGTGACATTTAAACCGGTTCCTTCCTACACCATCACCGTGAACGCAAAAAATGGTACGGTCGATAATTCACCGGTCACTGTTTACCGCGGGGATTCCTACACCACCACAGTCACACCGGACGCATCCTGTATCCTGCGTTCCTGCACTGTTGATGGAAAAGAATATCCGTTCCGGAAAGGAGAGCAGAACATTACCCTGACATCCATTCAGGCCGATCACACGATTGAACTGGTATACAGCCAGGTAGACTGGATCCTGGTTTTCCTCATTGGAATTCTGGTTCTGATCGTAATTTTACTGCTGATCCTCTTTTACCTGAAACTACGCAGATGGCGCCGCAAAAAGAGAAGAAAACAGGAACTTCGCCAGATGCGCCAGAAAGATATTGCCTTCTTTGAAACGCTTGAACAGATCGATCTGAAAGGTTCGCAGGATTCTTACGATTCCTCCTCACGCCTTGACAAGCATTAAAAAATAGGCTAAAGTTTGTATGATATTTTTTTAAAGGATGAAATCAATGAAATATACAGGAAAAAACCATACATTTGCCATTTGTGCATACAAAGAGAGTCCGTTTCTTGAGGAGTGTATTTTATCACTCCTCGATCAGACGGTTCCTTCTACGATCATCATTGTCACCGCCACCGATAACGCCTATATCCGCAATCTTGCCGACAAATACCACCTCGAATTACACATCAACCACGGAGAAACCGGTATTACCCAGGACTGGATGTTTGCCTACCGAAGTGCAAAGACAGAACTGATGACCATCGCTCATCAGGATGATACCTACGACCGTTTCTATACCGAAACTGTTTTGCAGAAACTCTCCGAGGCAAAAAAACCTCTGATCGCTTTCACCGATTACGGCGAACTTCGAAACGGAAAGACCGTAACACGCAACCCCCTTTTAAATGTAAAACGCACCATGCTGCTTCCTTTGCGTCCAAAGCTTTTTCAGAACAGCAAATTTGTCCGCCGCCGGATTCTTTCCTTCGGCTGTCCGATCTGCTGTCCTTCTGTGACCTTCGTCAAAGAAAATCTTCCGGAACAGATCTTTTTCCCCGGTTTTCGAAGTGATGAAGACTGGCAGGCATGGGAACTTCTTTCCCGGAGAAAGGGCGCTTTCGTATACTGCAACCGGATTCTGATGTATCATCGGATCCATGACGGCTCCGAAACTTCCGCCATCCTTGGCGATTCCGCCCGCAGAAGTGAGGATTTTCAGATGTTTTGCAGGTTCTGGCCAAAACCGATTGCCCGCCTGCTCACACGTGCCTATTCCTCAAGTGAAAAATCAAACGAATTGGAGAACAAATGAAAAGTTTAATTATCATTCCTGCTTACAATGAAGAAGCATGTATCGAACAGACGGTACGCGATATCACCGAGCATGCTCCTGATTTTGATTATATTGTAATTAATGACTGTTCCAAAGATCATACCCGAGAGATCTGCGAAAAAAATCATTTCCATTATATTGATCTTCCGGTAAACCTTGGTATCGGCGGTGCCGTACAGACCGGTTACAAATACGCCCTGGATCACGGATACGATTTTGCCGTACAGGTAGACGGTGACGGTCAGCACGATCCCCGCTTTCTCGAAGAGATGCTGCAGGTAATTCAGGAAAAAGATCTGGATATGCTGATTGGATCCCGTTTTATTAACAAAGAAGGCTTCCAGTCTTCCGGACTTCGCCGTACCGGTATCCGTTACTTTACCTGGCTGATCCATCTGCTGACCGGTAAGACCATTACCGATCCTACTTCCGGACTCCGTATGATCAACAAAGATGTAATTGCATACTTTGCCAAAGAATATCCCAGGGATTATCCGGAACCGGAAAGCATTGTAGCAATCCTGAAACGGAAGAAAAAGGTGGCTGAGATTCCTGTCATCATGCGTGCGCGTGCCGGCGGTGTCTCTTCGATCTCTCCGCTCAAATCCGTCTACTATATGATCAAAGTAACCATCGCCATTCTTCTGGAACGAATCCGGTAACTTATGAAATGAGGTATGTTACATATGCATGAATATCGTTTACAAATCATCCTGGCAGTCCTGTTACTTCTTATTCTGTGCCGGCTGCTGCGCGCTGTATTAAAAAAGACACTGGAAATCAAATATGTTCTCTCCTGGATCATCATCGACATCTGTCTACTGATCATTGATCTGTTTCCACCGATTCTTTCGTTTCTGTCAGAACTCCTTGGTGTCCAGCTGCCTTCTAATATGATCTTCCTGGTTGCCATTATTCTGCTGTTTCTGCTTGTTTTCTCTCACACCGTACTTCTTTCCCGGCTGATGGAAACAAACAAGACACTGACCCAGGAAATTGCTCTTCTGAAAAAAGAACTGGATGAAATAAAAAAGCAGCACTAAATGCTGCTTTTTTATTTCATCCATTCTCTCAGATACTTCTCACTGCATTGTTCCCGGTGTGGATTAAATACATTATTGAATTCTACATATTTTTTTTCATACTTATCCACCACATCCGGCAGATTTTTCAACGTTTTCAACACTTCTTCCTGATCCATCAACACCGGACCCGGAAGCATGTGGATATCGAAGTAAAAATCACGCATCTCGTGTTTATACTGTTCATAATCATACATAAAAAACAGGATCGGGCGTCTCAGATTGGCGTAATCAAAGAAAACACTCGAATAATCCGTGATCAGCACATCGGCTGCCAGATACAGCGGATTGATATCATCCATCTGCGACACATCATAGACAAATCCGGAAAATGCCACGAAATCAAAGGAATTGCTGATAAAATAGTGTGCCCGGAACAGGATCACATACTCATCTCCCAGCACTTCCCGCCACCGTTTAAAGTCCACCGGCAGCTGAAACTGATATCCTTCCCCCGGAAGATGCTGATTCTCCCGCCAGGTCGGTGCGTACAGGATCACTTTCTTTCCATCCGGGATTCCCAGTGTCCGGCGCACATTTTTGCACGCTGCATCCGTAACCGCAACCAGTTCATCATTTCTCGGATACCCCAGTTCCAGAAGCACCTGCTCCTTTCCCTCCTCCTTCAGATGAAACGCAGAAGCGATCTTTTCCGAATAAAAACCGGACGGAGACGGCATGTGTGTCACCCGTTTCGTCTCCTCCAGATAATTTTCTCTCACTTCCCGCAGGCTGCCGTTTTTCTCCGCATAATGCTCCAGATCATAGCCCAGCCGTTTTAACGGTGTCCCATGCCAGCACTGGATATATTCCTGTCCGTCTTTCGGCTGCAATTCCCTTGGAAGCCGTGAATTGGTCACCCAGAACTTCGCCGAGGCATATGCGCGGTAATATTCCCCACTTCGATAGCGAACCACCTTCGTATGCGGCTCTTTTTCCATCTCACGGTATCTCTCCGGTTCCCGAAACGCCCAGATCAGCTCCCAGTCCCGATACTGCGGATCCCGGCACATCGCCTGATACAGCGCTTTCGGGCTACACGCATACTTCTTCCCCATATACGCCTCAAAAACCACCTTTTTCGGATTGATTTCTTCTTTCTCCACATATCCCTTCCGGTACTGCAGTTTTTTCCACCAGTAATACACACGAAGACTCCATGTTTTTGTCCATGGAGTCTTACTGCAGATCCTCGCCATCCATTTCCAGGCACTCATCTTTTTCCCCTGTCTTTCTACATACAATCACATCTCACATCATCCGGTTACGCCATAAATTCATTATAAGCATCCAGCACGGTTTTTGTATCCCCCTGCATCTTGATCTCCCCTTCATGGAGCCATAACAGGCTGGTACACAGCTTCTCAAGCGTCTCCGTACTGTGCGATACGATCACTACGGTACGGTTCTCGTCCATGATCAGTTCCTGCATCTTCTTATAACTCTTTTTCTTAAACTTGGCATCTCCCACGCTCAGGACCTCATCGATCAGCATGATATCCGTCTCAAGAACCGCCGTGATCGAAAATGCCAGTTTCGAATACATACCGCTCGAATACGTCTTCACCGGCATGTCGATAAATTTTCCCAGATTGGCAAACTCGATAATCTCATCCATCTTATCCCGTACTTCCTGCTCCGAGAAACCCAGCAGCATGCCCGATAAAATAATGTTTTCCCGTCCGCTTAATTTTTTCTGAAATCCCACACCGATCGAAAGAAGGGAAACCGAATCCGTCTCCAGTTCAATACTTCCCGAATCCGCCGAGAAAATTCCGGCAATCGCACGAAGCAGTGTGGATTTACCGCTTCCGTTCTTTCCGACGATTCCCATGATTTCTCCCTTTTTCACTTCGAAAGAGATCCCTTTCAGAGCCTCATATACTTCCAGCTTACTCTTTCTCAGATGAAAAAAACTTTTTCTCATGGAAAGAGATTTGACACACTTGTAGGTAATCTTCAGATCCTTTACCTCAATTGCATTTCCTGGTTTCATAGATTAATCCTTTCGTAACTTTTGCATACCGACCGTACCTTCCGTTCGGCTGACCGGTAATACTTTTATATTACCTTTACATAATTATTTTCATTTTTATAGATGATCGCTACTCCGATCGCAGACAGTGCAGCACCGATCACAAACCACAGCAGGATCAGTTTTCTGTGCGGTGTCTCACAGTATACCAGTGCCGACCGGCACGCATCGATCAGAAATCCGACCGGATTCACCTTTAAAAGCAGGGTTGCGATCGCCTCGTTTACCCTGTCCGTGATCACATAAAAGATTCCGGACATGTAAAAAAGGATTCGCAGACCCACGTTGGTAATATTCTTAAGGTCATCGAAGAAAACCCCGAAATGAGCCAGTATCGCGCTCACACCGAAGGTTATCAGGATCAGATCCACAAAGATCGGAATCACATAGATCACATTATACGAAACCGGTACATGGGACCACATCATCATCACAATGACAATCCCGAAAGAGATCGCCATTTTAAACAGGTTCTGAAACAGCAGAATAATGATCAGAAAATATTTGGGGATGTATACCTTCGTCACCACCGCCCGGTTCGCCGCCACGATCCGCACGCTGCCGGATACGGTCTTGTTAAACAGGTTCCACATGGACAGACCTACAAAAACAAAGATATGAAAATACTCTTTCTTCTGTCCGAAGATCACCATAAAGATAAACCAGTACACCAGCATAAATAAAATAGGATCTAAAATCCACCATAGCCAGCTCAAATGTGAGCTGGCCACTTCTGACTTCAATCCCGATTTTGTGGCATACTTCGCATAAGGCATGTAGCGCTTTATGTCTTTCCAAAATCGTTTCATTCGTTTTCTTATCCTTTCTTGCCCCGGAATACCCAGTCCACAAACCGCCGGCTTGCCTGACCGTCTTCCCTGTTGCTGAAGGTCTCATTGAATTCCCGGTATTTTTCGTCGTAAACGAAGTTGTCGATACTGTCACGGATCGCATCCGGCAGTTCCTTCTCTTCTGTAATGATTCTTCCCGGAAGCTTGTCAATGCCAAAGTAGAATCCGCGGATACTGTCTTTGTAATCCTCCAGATCATACATGTAAAACAGTATCGGTTTTTTCAGGATTCCATAGTCAAAGAATACACTCGAATAATCCGTGATCAGCAGATCCGCGATCAGATACAGATGATTGATATCATCATAACTGGATACATTATAGATAAATCCTTCGTAATCATCAAACGAGAATTTGCTTGCCACCAGATAGTGTACACGGAACAGGATCACATATTCATCGCCCAGTTCTTCCCGCAGTGCATCAAAATCAACATTCAGATCATAGGTAAATCCGGTTCCCGCTTCATGCTGGTTATCTCTCCAGGTCGGTGCATACAGAATCACCTTTTTATCTTCCGGAATCTCGAGTCTTTCTTTGATCATCCGGATATCTTCCGGTGTATGGTTGATCAGGAAATCATTTCTCGGATAGCCGATCTCCATCACTTTGTCTTCCATACCGGTTTCTTTCAGGTTCCAGGCGGAAATAAATTTCTCACTGGCAAATCCGGACGGGGACAGAATATAATTAAATTTCGCCGCATCCATCGCATATTTTTTGCGGATATCCGCAATGGAATCGATTGCATTCTCAGAATTCTCCAGATCATATCCCAGACGCTTTAACGGCGTTCCGTGCCAGCACTGTACATAGATCTGATCTTTCCGCGGCCAGATGTGATCCGGCACACGATAGTTTGTCACCCAGTATTTTGCCCGGGCAAGCTTTTTCTCGTACACTCTCGCAGTCTGTTTTACTACGATCGTATTCGGATTTTCTTCCAGAAAACGGTGTTTTTTCGCATTTTTAAATGCCCAGATAAACGTCCAGTCCTTAAACTCATCCTGTCTGAGCATATACTCATAGACCGCCTTCGGACTGCATCCATACGTTTTTCCGTTAAAAGAGTTAAATACTACGGTTTTCTCATCCGGTGTTACGCCGAGACAGCGCCACCAGTAATAGACTCTCCGTTTTGTATACAGTACCTTTTTCCAGCACTTGCGAAAACGGGGATGGGTTTTGGAATACTGAGCCAGACGTTTCTTGATCGGACTTTTAAAGAATCTCCGAATCAGTTTCCTTCTCTTTTTTCGAATTTTCTTTACAATCTTCATCTCTTAACTCCTACTTCTTTCCCAGATCCTTTTTAATCTGTGTTGTGGAAATCTCCGGTGTACGCGGAAGATATACCACATCACAGTATTCTTTCAGAAAGTCAAATTTGCCTTCCCAGTCATCTCCGATTACAAACGTATCCACCTTGAATTCTTTGACATCCGAGATCTTCTGCTCCCAGGATTCCTCCGGGATCACCAGATCCACATAGCGGATCGCTTCGAGAAGACTCTTTCTCTCCTCATAAGAGAAATAACATTTCTTCTGTTTTTCATTCCAGTTAAATTCGTCCGTAGACAGAGCAACGATCAGATAATCTCCTAATGCCTTGGCTCTCTGCAGTAATTTCACATGTCCATAATGAAGAAGATCATATGTTCCATACGTGATTACTTTTCTCATTTTTTCTCCCTTTCGTACCTTTCATCCTTATTCTTTTACCATTCTGCAGATATATTCACTGCAGGGTTCCTGTATTTTATTAAATTTTCTTTCGATTTTCTTTCGATTTTCGACATAATTCATTTCATTATACAACAAACCCTCTATAGAATTCAAGAACTCTGCGTAACTTTTCGGTTTCGGACCCGGTGTTACCTCGTCATAGTCAAAATTAAACCCTCTTGTTTTCAGATAGTCCTCTCTGTCATAAGGCAAAAACAACATCGGACGTTCCAGCAACAGATAATCGATATAGATACTCGAATAATCCGTGATCAGCAGATCAAACATCGCCAGCACTTCCATAATATCTTCCACCCTGTCTTCATTCAGAAAACGGATTCTGCTTCCCGGATGATCCAGCGCTCTCAACCATTCATATCCTTCTTTTTCATACAGATGCATACGGATACACAACATACTCTGATGCTTTTCGAGAAATTCCTGCAGCCGTTTCAGCGCCGCTTCCCGTCCCGCTCCTTCAAATTCCGGAAATGGAAATACTTTCGTCTCTCCATGATCACGAAATGTCGGTGCATACAAAAGCAGGCGCGTAAACTCGGGCAGACGCTCTCCCCGGAAAATATTTTTCATCTGCTCTCCGGCATCCATTTTTTGAAAGAGCTTATCATTCCGCGGCTGCCCCCACACTTTCACTCTCTCCGGTTCCACCAGAAAACTTCTGCTCATCACAGGGATCAGTTCCTCCGAGGTGGTGACAACGGCTTCATAATTATCCGCAAACAGGTATTTGTAGTACAGCTTTGTCAGCCGTCCAAGATTTTCCTGTTCCATCCCGATCTTTTTTAACGGTACTCCGTGCCACAGGTTGATGATCCGGTATTTTTTCCGGAACCCCACACCGTACAGAGGCGGTGCCGTGGAAGTAAACCATACTTTACATGCCAGCACCTTACGGATTCCTTCTATTGTAGAAGTGTCAATTACCGATTCTTTCCCGAAACGTTCCTGCAGTCTTTCCCGCTCTCCGGGATCCTCCATCACATAAAACGCCTGAATCTCCGGATGATACTCCTTTACATACTGAAACAACGCACTGGAATTATAGTTAAATGTACGGTTGTGAACCGAAGAAAACACCCATTTTTTCGGATCCGGCTGCTCATGACAGGTTGCTCTGGCATAACACGTTTTCAGTAAATTTGCTATTTTTTCCCACATACTGCACGATCCTTTATTTTCTTTTCAGCACCATCTCCGCACACGTCCACGGAGCATAGAAAAATGCCTGTACACCCTCTTTGATAAATGCCGGATACTGTCGGTTTCTCAGATACGTATATCCCAGCACCATATGGTGTCTCATGCAGATCTGTCTTCGTTCTTTGCGGCTCATATCCATCCAGCGCTTCTTTTTATGCGCAAACAGCTGATTTTCCCCACGGATCTTTCCCTCCCGGCTCGACAGCCCGGAAGTCTCCCGGTGTACCAGTGCTTTCACATCGCAACGTGGAAGATAACTGATTCTTCCATGATGCAGGATCGCTTTTTCCATCAGATAGAACTCGTCTCCCAGATCGATCGGCGGAAAACCGCCGATTTTACGCAAAAAGGCACTCTGGAACATAAAGGTATCCGTTCCCGTCATATGATGCAGAAAATGTTTTGCCAGAAGATGTTCCTCTTCCTGCACAGCTTCCGGCTTCAGATACGTTCTCTTGCGGATCTCTTCCAGTTTTCCGTCCTCCCGGTAAAGTGCCATATCCATCAACGAAACCTCCGCATCCAGTCTCTTCATATGCCTTACCTGACATTCCACTTTATCTTTTTCGTACCTGTCATCGTCATCCAGAAAGGTAATATAAGCGCCGGAAGCTTCCGCAATTCCCCGGTTTCTCGATGCTGCGGAACCCAGATTTTTCTCATTTACCAGATATCGGAACGGAATCTCATATTTTTTCTGAAATTTTTCCGCAATCGCTGCAACCTTTTCGGCCCAGTTCGCATCTGCATTATCATCCACCAGAATAATTTCCATTCGTTTCCAGGTCTGCTCTGCCAGACTCTCCAGCGCCTGTTCCAGTTCCCGGGTTCTGCGATATGTGGACATCACAACAGAAACCAGCGGCATACTCTCACCGGCATCTCCGTCGTTTTGTTCTGTTTTTTCCTTTTCCGGAGCACCCTCCTGCACGCCATCCCGACTCAGAACAACCAGCGCTGTTAAGATCAGGCACTTCAGATCCATCCACGTACTCTGATTCTCCACATAATATCCATCCAGTTTCGCTTTCTCCTGAATACTGATGGTATCCCGTCCATGGATCTGCGCCCAGCCGGTAAGCCCCGGCAGCACATCATTCGCGCCGTATTTTTCTCTTTCACGCAACAGATCGTACTGATTCCACAAAGCCGGTCTTGGTCCTACCAGACTCATATCACCCTTTAATATATTAAAGAGCTGCGGCAGTTCGTCCAGACTCGTCGCACGCAAAAACTTCCCTGATTTTGTAATATACTGTTCCGGATGTTCCAGCAGATGTGTCGGCACATTTTCCGGCGTATCCGTACGCATCGTCCGGAATTTTAAAATCTCAAAATAGTTCTGATGAATACCTACTCTTTTCTGACGGAAAAATACCGGTCCCGGCGAATCCAGTTTCACCCATATGGCAATTCCCACCAGAACCGGCGCACAGAGCACCGTAGCCGGCACGGTAATAATATAATCCAACCACTTTCTCTTATCTCTCATAACTCTTCTCATTTCTGTTATGTTTCTGATACTACTATTGCTTTACAAGCTTCTGTCTATCTAATTAATTATACCCTTTTCCTCTCTACTCCGCAATCCCCAGTCTTTTTTCTCCTGTTTTCCCTGTATTTTTATGGAAAAAGCGACATCCGGCAGCCTTTTTTAACTTTTTTCATATTTTTTAAAATTTTTTTGACATAAATGGCGATTTCTCCGTGTTATTAGTATAAGAGTAAATACACACAATACTTTTTAGACCAACACACCACTTTAAGAAAGGAGATTCCTATGGTAAATACGAAAATAATTGCAGATCTTCCGATGGAACTTGGAATCAAAAGAACTTACAAAGGCTACTTTTTCCTGATTGCAGCTCTGGAGCTTGCGATCACCGATCAGAAAAATCTACTCTATATGAGTAAATCTATTTTCCCGGTCATCGCTTCCCGTTATGACACTACATACAGCTGCATCGAGCGCAACATCCGAACGGCGATCAACGCCTGTTGGAATTCACCGGATCATCGTGAAAAACTGTTGGCAATGTCACCTTATCCTCTACAGAAGGCTCCTTCCGTAACTGCTTTTATCGATATTCTGTACTGGCATCTGAAAAATCAGGAAGGCGGTAGTTTATATTAATCTGTTTTGGTGATAATGAACTTTTTTCAGTTTATTCATCATATTTCAAGAGAAGACTGCACGTCCTACTCGATACCTGTGGATTGGTACAGGTTGTGATCTACAGGTCTTTCCCGTCTTACCTGTCTTTCAGCAATAAAGGCATCTCTGTAACTCTCTAAACTATATAGGCATTTAACCGAAAAGGCATTGTATCTTTTAGGATCAGTTATCTTTTTGAAAACCGGAGAGCCATCCGGGTACTTCACAGTATCCGGTATGGCTTTCCCCTGTTTTACGCGAGCATGGACTTTGACTCGTTGTTCACGTAAAAAAAATGCCCCAACCCTTTACCATTAAAAGAGTCGAAGCACTTTATAAGCTGCCGCAGACCGGAATCGAACCGGTACGGGTATCACTACCCACGGGATTTTAAG